>Ga0187781_10000006_pt1 | contig 197104 bp, 158 predicted proteins | sample 0715_SJ02_MP02_2_FD_132447 | JGI IMG/M metagenome (GOLD analysis project Ga0187781, IMG submission 132447) | Tropical peat soil microbial communities from peatlands in Department of Meta, Colombia - 0715_SJ02_MP02_20_MG | ecosystem: Environmental > Terrestrial > Soil > Wetlands > Peat...
ACGTGCTCTCGGACCGCGATGACCCGCATGCCCATGGCATAAGCCATCCGCGCCACGCGCCGCCCAATGCTGCCCAAGCCGATCAATCCCAAAGTCGCACCGGAGACCTCCCGCAGATGCGGCCATTCTTTCCACATCGCCTCCTGTCCCCACTCGCGTTTCTGCTGAAAGGCAGCGGCCTGCGGGATCTTCTTAGCCAGCGCAAAAATGAGCGCTATCACATGCTCAGCTACCACTGGCCCGTGAACTTCCCCAGAGTTCGTGATCACCACGTCGCTGTTCACCAACTCCGGGAACAGCAGCTGGTGCACCGCCGCGGTGGCCGCGTGAATCCATCGCAGTTTCTCCGCCACAGCGAATTGCTCGGGCCGCAGCGAGATCGTGAACACGATTTCCGCATCGCGCAGATGAGGCTCGATACCCTCATAGCTGTCGCGCTGCATAACTTGTAGCTGCGGGAACTCGTCCATCAACCGCGCTCCGAACCATGCTGGCACGTTCCACAACTCTAGGCGGTGATGCACGACAATCAGGAGTTTCATGTTAGTCCAGAGTCCCGAGCTGCGAGACCCGAGCACCAAGATGCACCTCTGCGATATCGTGACAGAAGTCTCTGAGACATGAGCCGGTAGATGCTGTTTGTCGATGCGGAACTCCGCGGGCAGCGGTTATCGCGAGCTACTCGTTCCTCGATACTCAGTACTCGCGACTCGCAACTCGGGACTCGCCGCTATCCAAACGCCAATTCCTTCGCCCGCTGCGTCGCCTTCACCACTGCCTTGATCAGAGTGACGCGCAGTTTGCCTTCCTCCAGTTCCATGATGGCGTCAATGGTGCAGCCGGCCGGAGTCGTGACGGCGTCCTTAAGCAGCGCCGGATGGTCGCCTGTCTCTAGCACAACCCGCGCCGCGCCCAGGGTGGTCTGCGCCGCCAGCAGAGTCGCGATATCCCGAGGCAACCCGACCTTCACTCCCGCCTCGGCCAGCGATTCCAGAATGATGTAAATGTAGGCCGGGCCGCTAGCCGAGAGCGCCGTTACCGCATCCATATGTTTTTCGTCGACCACGGCGGTTTTTCCCACGGCTTCGAACATGCGGCACGCGAGGGCGACATCTTTGCCTTTAGCGTGTTTGCCTTTGCAAAGGCCCGTCATTCCGCTGCCGAGCAGGCACGGGGTGTTGGGCATGGCGCGGATCACGGGAACATTGACCGGCAGATCTTTCTCGATCGCCGCAGTCGTCACCGACGCCGCCACCGACACGATCACCTGTTGCGGCGTGACGTAGCCGCTGATTTCGCGCACCACGTCTTTCACCACCTGCGGCTTCACCGCAATCACGATGATGTCGGCGCCCTTCACCGCCTCAGCGTTGTCGGTCCCGACCTTTATCTTGAATTTCGACGCCAGCTCCCTAGCGCGTTCCGCGTCCTCGTGCGCCACCGTTGCGCGGGTCGATTTGCGCGACAGCAGGCCTTTCTCCAGCAGCGCCTGCAGAAGGATGCCGCCCATTTTGCCCGCTCCCAGAAGCGCTACTTTCTTTCCTGCCAAATCATTAGTCATAACTTTCCTCAGCGATCCGCATTAACGAAAACCGCAACCACAGAGGGCACAGAGGCTCACGGGGGAAACCACCGCAACAACTACTCTGCGATTCTCTGTGTCCTTTGTAATTAAGATCTTCACTCCGCCGCAGCTCACAGCACTGCAACCCGTCGCTGCTCCATCCAGTTCCAGGCAGTAGCAACGACCTCGTGCAGCCCGCGTGTCGCCTTCCACCCGAGCAACGCCTGCGCTTTGGAGGGATTCGCCACCAGCTTCGGAGGATCTCCCGCGCGTCGCGGCCCCATCTTGCGTGGCACACCCCGGCCCGTTACGTGTTCCACTTCCGAGATCACCTGCTGCACGGAATATCCCTGACCCGTTCCCACATTAACCGCAAAGCTCTCTCGGGCGTCGGCCAACCGCTCCAGCGCCTTCACGTGCACATCGGCCAAATCGTTCACGTGAATGTAGTCGCGGATGCAGGTTCCGTCCGGCGTCGGGTAATCCGACCCGAACACTTCCAACTCCGGCCGCGCTCCGGCCGCCGCACCGAGGGCCAGGGGAATCAGGTGCGTCTCCGGATCGTGCAACTCGCCGATCTCGCCGCTTTCATCAGCGCCAGCGGCGTTGAAGTAACGCAGACTGGCAAAGCGCAATCCGTACGCCCGGTCGTACGCCTCCAGTGCATGCTCGAAGAACAGCTTCGAGGTTCCATAGGGACTCACCGGCTGGCGCGGCGCGCTCTCCTCGATTGGGACTTTCGCCGGTTCGCCGTAGACCGCGCACGTGGACGAAAAAATGATCTTTTTCACCCCGGCGTCAAGCGCCGCGTTCAGCAGCGAAAGGCCGCCCTCAACGTTGTTGTGAAAATACTTCTTCGGATTCTTGACCGACTCGCCGACGTACGCATGCGCCGCGAAGTGCATAATCGCGTCCACCCGCGGCAGCACCCGGGCGAGTGCGGCCGCGTCCAGTACGTCGCCTTTGACCAGCTCGAATCCAGCAGCCAGGAATTCATACCCGGTGCTGAGATTGTCATAAATGATGACTTTCTGCCCGGCACGCCGCAGCGCCCGCGCCGCATGACTGCCTATGTATCCTGCCCCACCGACGACCAGAACGACCACGTGATTGCCTTTCTCGCTGGGTCCTGCCCTGCGACGCCGCAATTGGTCGGCTGCCTCTTGCCCTTTCTGACGGCCCCGTCAACGCAACCTGGAATTATAAGGGCAACCGCCAATCGCACCGGCGTTTCTGCTCGCGTGAGCACATGTTTATCAATCTTACTAACTCCCAACGAACGCGATCCGGAAGCGTTCGGTGTGGGGACACCCCCCGGCGATCCCTGCTAAGATAGCGGTTTCACACGGAGGCCTCCGTGGAAACCGAATTCACCCTTGAGCCCACGCCTAGTCGGGAGCCAGCGCCAACGTCTGGGTCCGCGCCCGTTCTCGCGGGGCCTGCGGCTGACGCGCCCGCGCCTGCACCTAGCCCCGTACCGTATCGCGATCGGAGTACTCTCCTTGCAATCTTTGGCGTATTTCAGATCATCTTTGGATTGATGGCCGCGCTCATGATCCCACTGATCGCCTTGAGCGCATTCATGTCGCGTCTGGCCCCGGGCAGCTCGATGCGCCCCGGCCAATATGTGTCCGCTAGCGCGACTTACCTTTTCATCGCCGGCGCGCTGATTTGTCTGGGCATCGGCTCGATGCGGGCCAAGCGCTGGGCGCGCTCGCTGACGCTGGTCGTTTCGTGGTACTGGCTGATTGTGGGTGTGCTGATCACGATTCTGCTGACCGCCGTGCTGCCGGTCAGCATGAGGGCTGCTCTTCAGGCGCAACAGAATGCTGCCGGAGCCTCATCTTCCGGCGTTTCTACCGGCGTGATGGCTGTGATCCTCACCATCATGATTGTCTTCATCGCGATCATCCTGATTGCGGTCCCTATCGCCTACGTCGTTGTCTACACTCGCGAGGACGTCGCGGCGACCTGCCGTTATCGCGATCCGGCCGCGTCCTGGACCGACCGTGCGCCTTTGCCTGTTCTCGGCGCCAGCGTCGTCTTTTTTCTAGGTTCTTTGTATCTATTGGTTACAGGTGTATCAACTCCTGTTTTCCCATTCTTCGGCCGCTACCTTACGGGAATTGTCGGCTCAGCCTGCTTCGTGGTGCTAGCCGCACTTGACGCCTATCTGGCCATCGCCCTTTTTCGCCTCAAGTCCGTAGGTTGGTGGATCGCCATCCTCACCGTTCCGCTGCGCGTTTTCTCGATGGCACTCACTTACGCGAGGGCGGACCTGATGCAGGCGTATTCAAAGATGGGGATGTCCGACACCCAATTGCAAATGATGCAGTCGAACCCCGTCCTTCGCGGTCATGTCATTCTATGGTGGAGTCTGCTCTCCATGGTGATACTGTTCGGCTACCTATTATGGTTAAAGCGTTACTTTAAATCTAAGGAGGTATCATCTCCGGCGGCGACACTTCCGGCACAAGCTGGATAATCATCTAGTGGTTCGCGTATCGAAAAGCTCGCAATTCTTGAATCTCAGGGGGAAACTCCATGACTGAACAGCTTGCCGACAAAACCTGCGTACCGTGCCGGGGTGGTGTGCCTCCGCTGAGGGGAGCGGAGGTCGAGAAATTACACCGCGTGGTTCCCCGCTGGACGGTGGTCAAGGATCACCATATCCAACGCGAGTACCGCTTTCCGGACTTCAAGCAGGCGCTGGATTTTGTCAATCGCGTGGGAGCGCTGGCCGAGGAACAAGGGCATCATCCCGACATCCTGCTGGCTTGGGGCAAAGCCGGGATCACACTGTGGACCCATAAGATTGATGGCCTGACCGAGAGCGATTTCATCATGGCGGCCAAGATTGACCGTATCTTCGGCGGCTAGTGTCGTTGCCGGAAGCGCTCGCCCTTCGCTCGAGAATGTTCCGCGAACCGAGCGACACAGTTCGTCATCTCGCTTATCTGCCCGTGGCTGGCGGCCCGAACTTCACTCTCAAACCACGCATTTGCTGCCAGGGCAGTGGTGCAGTGCGGAGCGGAAGCGAGCTAAGCGCGCGATTATTGCGCCGCAAACAACGCGACGCTTCGCGCGGCTCGCCCAGATCCTTCGCCGCGCAAAAGCTCGCTCAGGATGACAACTGCTGTGAGGGTTTCCTTGGTAGCAAAACTGCGTCACAATAGGCGTGCGACTAAAACCCCGACCCAGCGGGAGAATTGGTGATGGCATACTCGAAGCAACGAAAATATCCCAGATACAAGGCCTCTCTACCAGTTGAGTTGCGCCAGCCAGGAGTAAACGTGCCCGTCAGGGCCCAGATCGGCGATATCGGCCTGGGCGGATGCTACGTCGAGATGACCTCAACCCACCAGGTGTCGAGGGAATTGGAGGTTATCCTGTGGGTTGGGCAGGAGAAAGTCGTGGCCCGCGGCGTGGTCGTGAGCAACCATCCCGCGTTTGGGAATGGAATCAAATTCACTCAGGTATCGGATGACGACCGGGCTCGGCTGCAGAAACTGGTCGACTCGCTCGATCCCTTTCGCCGCGCAAAGCGAGAACCGCGCTAGCCACCCGCCAAGCCAGGTGCCAACATCAATTTGCAAGCTGGTGCTACCGCCTGATCGGACGCCGCGCCCTGAGCGCCAAGGCACAGGGCAACGGAACAGAAGATCGCCGCCATGCCCCACGTTGACCTTGCCTTGCCAGACCACCTAAGATGCTCGGGCGCCTGCGCGGGGATTTCCCCATACGGGCTCATCACACAAGTGCGCGAACGTCTACGTGCGATGGAGGATTCATGAAACGACTGCTGCGTACGCTTGCGATACTTGCCCTCGTCACCCTCGCCCTGGCGCAGAGCGACGTTATCGTCCCCAGCGAGAATCTGGTCGCGGAGGGCATCCCGAAGATACCGGCGTCGCTGGCGGAATCGGTTGGTCGTTACAGCGAGATTCGCAGCGCTTTTTTTGCCAGCTGGCATCCAATTCGCCGCGAGATGCTGATCGGGACCCGCTTCGCCGATACCAATCAGGTGCATCAGGTGAAATTCCCGGGCGGAGCCCGCACGCAGCTTACGTTCTTCCCCGATCGCGTGGCCGCAGCCTGGTATGAACCCATTCATGGCGAGTCTTTCTTGATTATGAAAGACGTGGGCGGCGGCGAGTTCTTTCAGCTCTATCTGGATGACCTCAAATCCGGCAACGTGACCCTGCTGACCGACGGCAAGTCGCGCAACACCGGCCCGCGGTGGTCGTATCAGGGCGACCGCATCGCCTACGGCTCGACCAAGCGAACCGGAAACGACGTAGATATCTGGGTCGTGAGCGCCAACAATCCCGCCAGCGCGCGTATGGTCGCGCAGATGGAAGGCGGCGGATGGTCGGTTTCCGACTGGTCGCCCGACGGGAAACAGTTGTTGGCGACAAACGAAGTCTCCGCAGCCGAAAGCTATGTCTGGTTGCTGGATGTCGCTTCGGGCAAGAAGGAGTTGCTGACGCGCAAAACTGGATCGGAAACTGCGTTTCACGGCAGCGCCAATTTCGCCAAGGATGGCAAGGGCGTGTACATGACCAGCGACGAAGGCTCGGAGTTTCAGCGCCTCGTCTACCTGGATCTCGCCAGCCGCAACACGAAGGTTCTCACGCCTGATATTCCCTGGGATATCGAAGAGTTAGACATTTCGCAGGATGGCCGCTGGATCGCGTTCGAAGCGAACGAAGATGGCATCAGCGCGCTGCACGTACTCGACACGAAAACCAGCAAGGAAGTTCCCGTGCCCAAGTTGCCGCTCGGCGTGATCGCCGGCCTTGAGTGGCGCAAGGGCACGCGCGAGTTCGCCTTTAGCCTTAGCACCGCCAGCCAGCCTTTCGACGTTTACTCGCTAGATATGGCCACGGGCAAGATCGAGCGCTGGACCTTCAGCGAGACCGGCGGCCTCGATACGTCGGGCTTTTTGCCGCCGCAGTTGATTCACTGGAAAACCTGGGACGACCGCTCGATCTCCGGATTTCTCTACAGGCCACCGGCAAAGTTCACGGGCAAGCGGCCGGTGATCATCGATATTCATGGCGGACCGGAAGGGCAGACGCGACCTGAGTTTGCCGCGCGCGAGAACTTCTTCATCAACGAACTCGGAATTGCCGTGATCTTCCCCAACGTGCGTGGATCAACCGGTTATGGCACGACATTTCAAAAACTAGACAACGGATTTCTGCGCGAAGGCTCCTACAAGGACATCAATTCCCTGCTCGACTGGATTCAAACTCAGCCCGATCTCGGTGCAGACAGAGTCATGATCACCGGCGGCAGCTATGGCGGGTTTATGACTCTCGCCGTGGCAACGAATTACAACGATCGCATCTGCTGCTCAGTGGACGTGGTTGGCCCATCGAACTTGGTCACGTTCCTCGAGCACACTTCCGGCTATCGCAAGGACCTCCGGCGCGTCGAATATGGCGACGAGCGCGATCCCAAGATGCGCGAGTTCCTCGAGAGCATCGCGCCCGCCAACAAAGCGAAGAACATCACCAAGCCGCTATTCGTCGTCGCGGGACAGAATGATCCTCGCGTCCCGGCGAGCGAGTCGGCGCAGATGGTAGATGTCGTGCGCAAAAACGGAACCCCGGTCTGGTGGCTGCTTGCGAAAGACGAAGGCCACGGCTTCGCCAAAAAGAAAAACCGCGACTTCCAGTTCTACGCAACGGTGGAGTTTGTGAAGGAGTACCTGCTGAAATAGCCGTGAGGTACTGCCTCCCTGTGCAGCAACTGGCATAAACGCCGAGCTTACGGCTTCAGCTTGATCTTCAGATCGGCTGCGATCTGCTTGCCGTGGAAGCGGCCGTTTTCGATGAAGATTTCGTTAGTGCGCGACCCGGCCACAATCACTCCGGCGACATAGATTCCCTTGACATTGCTTTCGAGCGACACTGGATCGCACACCGGCCGGTTCTGCTGGCCTGACAATTCGATGCCCATGCTGCGCAGGAAATCGTAGTCGGGGTGGTAGCCGATCAGGGCCAGCACGAAATCGTTCTTGAGCCGCTCCGGTCCTCGCGGCGTGACTACCACGACGTGATCGACTCCGATCTCCTGCACCCAGCTATTGAAGTAGGCCGTGATTTCGCCGCTTTTGATGCGGTTCTCCACGTCCGGCTTGATCCAATACTTGACGTGGTGGTGCATTTGGGCTTCGCGATGCACCAGCGTGACCCGCGCCCCGTGCCGCCACAAATCAAGCGCGGCAATGGCTGCCGAATTCTTGCCGCCGATCACCAAGACGTCGGTGTCGTAATACGGATGTGGCTCGCCGTAGTAGTGCGAGACCTTGGGCAAGTCCTCGCCGGGAACTCCCAGTTTGTTCGACAGATCGTAATAGCCGGTCGCAACGATAACTTTCTTGGCGCTGTAGTCGTGTGGGCGCCCGGCGCGGTCGGTCGCCGTGATAGTGAAGTCTCCATCTTCGCCGAGCACCGTCTTCACCCATTCGTACTGCCGCACGTCGAGCTCATAGTGCTCGGCCACCTTGCGGTAGTACTCGAGCGCCTCCTCGCGGGTCGGCTTCTGCTGGGCTGTGGTAAAGGGGATTTCGCCGATCTCGAGCAGTTCGGGCGTGGTGAAGAACACCATGTTCGCGGGATAGTGGAACAGCGAATTCACCAGACAACCCTTATCGAGGACGATGACCTTCAGCCCGATCTTCTGCGCTTCGATGGCACAGGCCAAACCCGTCGGCCCCGCGCCGATCACCAGAATGTCGGTGCGCATCTCCCCGTGAGGGATAGCTTTGGTCTGGGGCTGAACGTCGATCTCTTCGTCAGTGAGGAAGTCGGGCATCGAGCGGAGTTAGCCAAGGCGCCGAGAGTTCGCGGCGGCCGGAAAGCGATGATTCTAGCACGCGGGAGAATTCGATCTTGCTGGTGTCTTGTGAGGTCGACCGGGTGATGCGTTGTCGCCGTTACTGAACGTTCAATTTCAGCGTCGCACTCTGCGTCGTTGAGCCCGAGGTGGCGCTCAGAGTCAGAGTGTACGACCCTGGAATTTTCCGCCGCCGGAGCTGCCGCTGCCGCCGCCCGTGAGTTCGGGCTTTCCCTTGACCCTACAAGGCTCCTAGGAAGTAGGTTAAGATTGCCCCGACACCCGATTTCGCAAGGTCCTGCCAGGAAAACGTCGCCTTGGTTTGCTTCGACGGCGAGTCCGACTTTGCTTGCTTTACTTTCTGCGTCAGTCCCTGATCAGCCGCCACCCCTAGGGTTATCCGGGCTTCCTGCGTTTGATGGGTCTTCGGGTCTTCGAGGGACAAGATCAGAGACGGAAGCTGATTTCCCGGCCCGCTCTGGAGAGCTGCGAGTTTGAGTCCTACGACAGGATTCTTGTTTGTGGTCGACTCGGTTGCCACAGTGTCAGATCCGACCTGCCACTGTGCCTTCAGAGTCCGTATGTCATCTGTGGCAGTCGAAACGCTGAGTTGGTCTGAGCCAAATTCGAGCTTGAAAGTGGGCGGCGTTGCGGGAGCCGCAGGCGGGTATCCCCTGAATACCCTAGACTGTGCATTTCCCCAGTCCATCTCGCCGCTGTCGGCGGACTTAGCCCAGAGCCAAAGCCTGTACGATGTGTTCGGGTCAGGATCGACGAGTATCGGGAACTTGGCTATCCCTATGCCCTCCGCAGACTTACTTATCTCGCTGGGCACGTCCGCAATGCCCACCGAACTGAGCACGGTCAAGTAATTGCCGGTCTGCGGATCTTGCTTTTCCAGAGACGCGTTCAGAACCGCGACGTTTTGTCCTTCAATACTCACGCTGAGGCCCGTCGCGGACGGAGACACGCCCTGAATATTAAACGAAGACGAATTCAACACTCCCGTTGCTTTTGGTGGAGGCGCAGTTGGTGCGGCTTGGGCAACCACCAAGAGCGAGGCTGACAGGTAGGCAAACAGCAGCCCAACGCGGCCATAAAGTTTCATGTGACGCCCCCTTTTCTCCTGGCGCTAATCCTTCTGCACAACACTAAACGCAGAGGATTCTAGGAGGACGGACCACATCTGTGGAATAGTGCCGCGAGCTGTTACGAAATCGGAACACGCTGGCCCGGGGCCCCGAAATTCCCAGTTGCGCAGGCTACCGAGCAATGACCAGGGTACCGTCCACCGGCCGGCTCTGTCCGTTTCTTGTAACAGGAGTCCCCGAAAGGGCAACAGGGAAGCGTTGCCGCAACTTTCGCCGGGCAACACGCTCGATTGCCTGAAAGCGTCGGCTCGGCTGCCGGTGGTGAAGTCGCTCAATTTCCACACAGCGGAACGACTTGATCACAGATTCAGTGTATAACGATTAGCGTAAAACGTCAAGCGGAATACTGCGAGCTTGTTCCGCTTTGGAAAAACCCACAAGAGATGGTGACAAACATCACATTCTGATGGTGGAACCGCAAATATGATGGCAGAGCTTCGGGGCCGATATGCCATTGCTAATTATTGGGATCATCGCGGTTTTCATTTTTTTCGTTATCAAACAGCTCAGCGTTCCCGCTTCGAAGTCCCGCGATACGGATCGACTTCACCCTGAGCAGTTTTCAGCGGAACTCCGGAACTCCAGGCAACTGAAATGCGCTGACGTGTCCCGCTTTACAGATCGAATTGATTTAGATCGAATTAAGCTAGACTTTTCAGTACTTCCCCAGAAATTTGTTGTTTTTGATCTCGAAACAACCGGACTTGACACGGTGCGAGACGAAATTATCGAAATAGGTGCGATTCGAGTTGATCTGAGGCAATACCACTCGTCCAAGCAATTCAGCAATTTAGTGACTTCATTCAGGACCTTCCCTTGGTAAGCTTCAACGCGAAGTTTGACATGGGATTTCTACAAAATGCGGCCATGCGACAGAACATTATCATTAACAACCCCGCCTCATGCGCCCTTGAAATGGCGCGACTTGCATGGCCCGGTCGAAAAAGTTACAAGCTATGCGATCTTGCCAAAGATGCGGGCATGTCACGGATGCACCACGCTCTTGCTGATTGTAAGTTGGCGTTATTCATATACGTTTTCGCTGCTTCAATCTTGGGAACTGCGACAGTGGACGAACCTATCCCAGAAATTCAGCTAATTTCTCCTAGGATGCAGGCCTTTCGCCAGAATTCGTGCGTTCCAACGGATCCAGTCGAAAGAGATCTGCTTGGAATGGAGCTCGAAGCAGATGGCGAAATTGACACCGCCATTGAATGTTACCAAGCCAATGTTCGTGACGGCTTTGATGGCACTCATCCATACGATCGGCTTGCAATTATTTATCGGCGACGCAAGGATGTCGCAAGCGAGGTCGCGGTGCTTTCGCGCGCCCTTGAGATATTCTCGCAGCTTTCGACATCTTCGCGCTCGGACATCGTTTCAAAACTGGTGAAGATAAGAAAGAGGCTTGATCGCGTGTCGGCGCATTTGGGCACAGGGCCAGCATCCGCAGCTTGACCTGGAAGATTGCGAGACTGGGCTGAGCCCCTGCGCACGCTCGCCAGAGCTATAATTTCCGGTTGCCTTCATCTCTCCGCTCGGTTCAGGAGCACGTTATGTCCACTCTCACCGAACCCGCCGTCCGCATGCGCATTGAGTCCGACAGCATGGGGAGAATCGAAGTCCCGGCGAACGTTTACTGGGGCGCCCAGACGCAGCGCTCGCTGCTGCACTTCAACATCGGCCGCGACACCATGCCGCCCGAGCTGATCCGCGCCTTCGGCATCCTCAAGAAAGCCTGCGCCCTGGTGAATCAGGACCTGGGCAAGCTGCCCGCCGACAAAGCCAAGCTGATCGTCGAGGCCGCCGACGAAGTCATCTCCGGCAAGCTGAACGACCAGTTCCCGCTGCGCATCTGGCAGACCGGCTCGGGCACGCAGACCAACATGAACGTGAACGAGGTCATCTCGAACCGCGCTATCGAGATTGCCGGCGGCGAGATGGGATCAAAAAAACCGATCCACCCGAACGACGACGTCAACATGTCGCAGTCGTCGAATGATACTTTTCCCGCGGCCATGCACATCGCGGCCGCCGACAGGGTAAAGAACGCGCTGATTCCGGCCATCAAAACCGTGCATGAAGCTATTTCTGCCAAGGCCAAAGAATTTCATGACGTGGTCAAGATCGGCCGCACGCATTTGCAGGATGCTGTGCCTCTGACCATCGGCCAGGAATTCGGCGGCTGGGCCAGCCTGCTCGAACGCGACATCCACCGGCTGGAGCAGGCGCTCGAAGGCCTTTACGATCTCGCCATCGGCGGCACTGCCGTGGGCACTGGCCTCAACACGCATCCGGAATTTGCCGAGCGCGCCGCGAAGAAGATCGCCGAACTTACAGGCCTTCCCTTCCGCTCGCATGGCAACAAGTTCGCCGCGCTCTCGGCACACGACGAGATTGTTTTCGCGCAAGGCGCGTTGGAAACGCTGGCCGCGTCCCTAATGAAGATTTCGAACGACATTCGCTGGTTGGCCTCAGGCCCACGCTGCGGCCTCGGAGAACTCTCGATCCCCGAAAACGAGCCTGGGTCTTCCATTATGCCCGGGAAAGTCAACCCCACGCAGTGCGAGGCTATGACGATGGTTTGCGTGCAGGTGCACGGCGCGACGGCGGCGGTCGGCTTCGCCGGCTCGCAGGGCAACTTCGAGCTCAACGTCTTCAAGCCGGTGATGATCTATAACTTCCTGCATTCGGTTACGCTGCTCACCGACGCCTGCCACGGCTACGTCGAGTACATGCTCAAAGGCATTGAAGTCGATCGCGCCAAAGTGGACTGGTATGTAAAGAACTCGCTCATGCTGGTCACAGCGCTGACGCCGAAGGTGGGCTATGACAAAGCGGCGCAGATCGCGCACACGGCGCATGTCGAGCATTCCAGCCTGCGCGAAGCCGCGCTCAAGCTGGGATATCTCACAGGAGAGGAGTTCGATCAGTTGGTCAAGCCGGAGAAGATGACGAAGCCGTAGCTGATCGCGTCGGTCAGCGGTCGATGCTTGAAGGCATGTACTCCGGAATATTCCGCATCTTGTGCTATCCGCGGGTCGCGCATCAACGCTGTTGGGTGCGGCAAAGCCAACTTACACCTTCTGCTTTTTAGACAACCGACTTTCCGTCAGCTGCTATTACCAGGGAGAACAACCCGATGTTGCCCCCGGCACCTCTCTCAGCTACAAATAGAACCATTCATGGAATCCCCATCAGCGGCAGTGGAGCGCGGCCGGCCATCGAACGCAATCTTCAACTTCTGGTGTCGCCTCCGGACTTCGCTCTTCTGGATGGTCAGCATCGCTTTCGTTCTGCGGGTCGGCTGGATACTCGTCGGCCACACCTACAAATTCAAAGCCGCCGACAACAACTTCGGCTTCGGCTGGGAAATGGGACGCATTGCCGCCGCGCTTGTCTCCGGGCAAGGGTTCAGCAATCCCTTCGGCCCGCCCACCGGGGCTACCGCGTGGGAACCTCCGCTCTATCCTTATCTCACCGCCGGGGTGTTTGAAGTTTTCGGGATTTACACGAAGGCTTCGGCGTTCGTGTTGCTCGCGCTCAACAGTTTCTTTTCCGCGCTCACCTGCATTCCGATTTTTCGGATCGCCCGCCGAATTTTCTCCGAGAAGGTCGCAGTCGGCTCGGCCTGGTCATGGGCTCTTCTGCCGAATGTGATGTTCTGGTGCACGCGCTGGGTGTGGGAAACCAGCCTTTCGGCGCTGCTGCTGGCCACGCTTTTCTGGCTCGCGCTCGCTCTCGAATCTCGCGACGGCTGGCTGCCGTGGGTCGAGTTCGGATTGCTCTGGGGCGTCGCGGCGCTGAACAGCCCCGTGCTGCTGTCGTTTCTGCCGGCTGCGGGATTGTGGGCGTGGTATCGCCGCGCGAAGAGCGGAAAATCATCGCTTGCCGGCGCTGCTCTTGCTTCGGCCGTCTTCCTCACCTCGATTACGCCCTGGCTCGTTCGAGACTATCGCACGTTCGGCCAGTTCATTTTCATACGCGACAATTTTGGCGCGGAGCTTCGCCTGGGCAACGGCCCGGGCGCCGACGGCACCTGGATGGAATACCTGCATCCCACGCACGACGTCTACGCTCTGCGCCAATATCAGGCCAGGGGGGAACTCGCCTACATTGCCATGCGCAAGCGGCAGGCGGTCGACTACATCCGCGCCGACTACTGGCGCTTCGCGGGCCTTTGCCTGAAGCGGTTCATCTACTTCTGGGCGGGATCGCCCAAGGCCACGCAACCGTGGTGGCTGAATCCGCTGAAGAATTCGCTTTTTTTGGTGACGTCGGCGCTGACTTTCTGGGGACTGGTCCGTGCCCTGCGGCGGCGCAAGCCGGGCGCGTGGCTGCTGTTCTGGCTGATTCTGCTCTATCCGGCGGTCTACTATGTGGTCTTTCCCGCACCGCGCTACCGCGTCCCCATTGAGCCCGAAATGGCCATCCTGTGCGTTTTCGTCGTGACCGAGGCAGGCAAGAAAGCTACTTCTCCTCTAAATGGATCTTCAGAACGTGGATCTGGTTCGTTTTGACATCAAGAGTCCCGGTGATTTTCACCTTGTGTCCTTCGAAACCATGCACCAGATCGGGACGATCGAGGCGGAAGACGTTCTTCCCCGCCGAAAGTACGAGATAGCCTCCCAGGTGCTCAACGCAATACACGGCACAGGTATTCGACGTGCCTCCCATGGACTTGGACTTGAGCATTTCCTGGTGCGAGTGCGTAAGGGAGTGTACATTCAGCGCGCACTGACTGTCAGAAACCTCGCCATGGAAGACCCGCGGGCCTTGTCCAAGCGCGGCGCCAGCTAGCGCCAGTATTCCTGCTGCCAACCAGACTAGTCTTCGTTCCATAAGCACTCCTCTTCCAGACTCTGTCAAGGCAGTACCGTGAACTTCATGTGCATGCCTTCGTGCTCTTCGCTGCAAATCACCGTGCACACCACTTCGTACTCTCCGGGTTCCGTGGGAGCGGTCAAGGTAAACTCCTGCGTTCCCGCCTTGAACAGGAGATCCCATCCCTCCACTTTGCTTCGATCCTTGGCACGCAGCAGAGTAAAGCCGTGGATTGAACCGTCGCGGTTCCACGATTTGCCTCTATGTGCCGTCACTCGCAGCAGAACTCGCTCCCCGGCTTTCACAGTAATCTCCGGAACCCGCTGGCCGGCGATCTTGTAGCGGCTGTCGCTGTCGGCCGTCAGATCGATTACGTGCACTTGCGCGTCGGCACGAGCCAACACCACCAGCAACGCTGCCACCGCCACGGACCACACCATACGAGGAGTCTGAAATGTTCTTGTCATCGGCTTGTCATCAGTTGAAACGAAGGTAACCTCTGCGGTTACTGCGTCATATAGAACAAGACCAGACGCATGTCCTGGTCCGTGATGGTGGCTCGCACGCGCATGTGGCGCAGAACCGTTACCATCATCCGCGGGGGGAATTTTTGCGGGGCGGCGTGGCAGCGGCCGCAGTTGGCGCGAAAGCGCTGTTCGCCCTGAATTCGCATGCTGTCCGCGTCGGCCACATGAACCACCGGAAGACTAGCACTCGCATCGGCTGTCGGGGTGTCCTTCTTGCCGGCCGCCTCTCCGGCAAAAACATAAGATGCGAGCGCGCACAGCAGCACTCCCAGCAGCGTTTTGAAAACACGAATTCTGCTCATTGCGCCCCCGAATTTCCCAGTGGAATGAGGAATCGGTAGGCGATTCCATACGTCCACTGATTGAAAATGCCCGCCGAGCTGAACTGGCGGCCATAGCTGCCGACAGCCTTGAGCCCGTCGCGCAGAAAGAAATTGATGCCAAAGTCGCCTTCCCGCGTGTTTTGCCACGGCAGCGCCCACGGAGACGCCCACCAGTTCACCTGGCCGGTGAAAAACTGCTGGCCGCGTCCCACCAGTTCGGTGCGGCGCATCGCCTTCTGCCAGAACGGCACTTGCCTCAAGCGATACGCGCTTTCGACCCAGTAGCCGCTGCCGTAGTAAGATCGCGCGAATTCGGCCCGCAAATTCAGCGGCACCTTGGCCGGCTGCCAGCCCATATGGAAACCGAAGGCGTTCTTGCGGTCGGCCTCGAGCGTCTTCTGCCAGGAGCCACCCACTTCGAGCCGCGGCCCGGGAAAGAAGAAACCCATCCGTCCGCCGACATGCCGCTCTGAATCCACCGCACCAATGCCAATGCTGGTGGCCGAGACGTAAAAGGCGTAGTTCATGTTGGCTTTGTCATTGACCGGGAAGCCTCCGCGCAGCATGGCGCCATCGCTCGATGCCGTTCCGATTCCCAGGATCAAGGGGTCCGGCTGCAGGGCGCGAATCCATATGGGATACAAGCGCTCATTGAAAATGCCGAACGGCGTAAGGAAACGGCCCCCCGTGATCGTGACGTAGGGGTTGGCGATGTAGTCGACCTGGGCGTAGTCCACATGTTTGTCGACCGGCCCGCCATAAGGTCCGCCGTCTGGTGGACGCTGGAACTGTCCCTCGAATTCCGCCCGCGCCTCGACCAGCCAGCGATCGCCCAACGGCACAAGCAGAACGGGGTTTACCTGCGTGTCAATCAGGTTTTGTCCGCCGGTGACAAAGCTGAACGTGCCGGCAGTCCCGCTCAGGATCGGTACAGGTTTTTCGGCATCGATGGTTTGGGCGGCGGTTGCGGTTGCGAGAAGAAGCAGCATTGCAACTCTGGGCAGAGCACTCCTCCGCCGGAGCCGCGACGCGGTACTACTGCACTGATACAGCATGATTGAACCCCACTAAAGCGATTGTCGGCATTGTGCTTCAGAACTGCGCGATATGAAAACATCACCGAGGTAACTTTCGCATTTCCATAAGCGAAAACGGTTCTCTTCCGGACCCGCCCTCTCACCAATTCCGCGCAGGCGCGTCTAAGCCTGTGAAACGGAGGGAGTCATGAATCGTCACCGCCGATCTGCCACCTGGCTGGGAGCCATCCTGGGAAGCGCGTTTGCCCTGCTCTTCTTCTCTTTGGGAGCGCGTGCCGCGGATCATCGCGGCGCCCTCACCGAGGAATTCCACCAGATCTATGCCCTAGCGCCTGACGGCCGCATCGATCTCGACAACATTGACGGCGCAGTCCGCATTTCCAGTTGGGATCGCAATGAAGTGAAAGTAGACGCGGTCAAGTCTGCCGACACCAAAGAGCGGCTCGACGAAGCGCAGATCGAAGTGGATTCCGGCAAGGACTATCTTTCGATCCGAACCAAGTACCGCGATGACGACCATACCTGGAACTGGGGTTCGCACAATAATCCCGCCAGCGTCGAGTACACGCTGACCGTGCCGCGCACGGCGCGGCTGGACGAAATCAAGCTGATCAACGGCTCGCTCGATGTGGCCGGCTTGAGCGGGGAAGTCCGAGCCTCTTGCATTAACGGCCGCCTGCAAGCGCGCGATCTGGCTGGGCGAGCCGAGCTTTCAACGATCAACGGCCCTCTCGAAGCACACTTCGCCCAACTTGCCGGACATGACCTCGATCTGAAATCCGTCAACGGCTCTGTCGAGCTGACCATTCCTTCGGACTCTCAGGCCGAGATCAAGGCCAACACGGTTTCCGGGGGCATTGAGAATAATCTCGGATTGCATGTCAATCATCACCGCTTCGTCGGCCATGACCTGCGCGGAGAGCTGGGCAACGGCGCCACGCACATCCGGCTGTCAGATGTCAACGGCCGGATCGAGATTCGCCACGCCGACGACGGCCGCGCTCTAAGCCCGGTGAAGGATTTGAGCCACCATGGCGACGATGACGATAGCGAGATCTAGTGGCTGTGGTGCGTTACCGGTTACCGGGAAGGGCATGGCTTCAGCCGCCGTGCCGCTGGACGTGCAGCATTCGATGCGGCTCTGCAGTTTGCTGAGGAACTCGGTTTTGGGTGGCGCAGCGCTTTCAGCGCTGCGATAAAGCCTCTCGTCTCTGTAAGGGCCTTAGCCCGAGGTTCGCAGTGCGAGGTTTTCAGCAGATAGTTGCCCCCTGAGGCCGGTCGCCGCAGCAGCTCACAAGAACCCGACCATCCGCGATAGAATCTCGCTTGGTGCAGCTGGGGTCAGCGAGGGAATGCGATGCCGATTTGGCTCCTGTTGGAAGCGAATCTGCGGTTTAACCCCAGCTTGAGGTCTACCTATCCTCAGAAGTACCGCGCTGACCTCTTGCCAGACGGGGGCGACCTCTACTACGGCGTGCACTTCGTGTCACCGCCCTTAGAGATTCAACCCGGAGACGAACTACTCGTTGAACTGATGGTTCGCGCCTTTCCCGAGGATCCGTGCGCAGCCTTTCAACCCGGCCGAAAGGTCTTTCTCAAGGAGGGGTCTATCGTGCGTGCAGAGGGCAGAATCACTCGCCGATGGGAACGCGAAAGCGCTGCAAGAACCGTCTCCGAGTTTCTGCAGGAGCGATCACAATCTCTTCCCTAGTAGATCGTATATCCCGGCGCCGGCGTGCGCAGGTCGGGCTTCGACGCCATCAGCAGCAGCGCCCCTTCGCGCTTGAATGCCCGCAAATCGTCTAAGCTCTTGAACGATGTCGTCTGATAGTCGTCCGGCGTGGGCGTGTCATCGGGAATCCGCCGCGCCTCGACATCCTCGAAGGCATGCTTCTTCAGCAACTCAATGTATTCCGCCGCCGATCGCACGTACACCGGTACTTTCAACTTGTTCACCCACTGCAGCGAGTACTGATTGTCTTTGTACAGATTGATCAGGATGAACAATCTTCCCCGTGGCGCCATCACGCGAAACAACTCCATCAGAGCTCGGTCCTGATCGGGATAGTAGTAAAACGACTCGACCGAAAGCACCTTGTCGAAGAAGTTCTCTTCCCAGGGAATCCGCTGCGCCGATCCCTGCACGTAGAGAATATTTTCGAAGTCTCTCGACGCTTCGCGCGCCCGCCGCACCATCTCGTCCGATACGTCAAGGCCGACGACTTGGCCAAATCCCTCCGGCCCTTCGCCCACCAGCCGGGCTACAAGGCGCGTGGCCCATCCCGAGCCGCAGCCCAGATCGAGCACGCGCTCGCCCGGGCGCAGATCCACGAGCCGCAGCGTCTTTTCGGTGATGTTGCGATGATGGCGCTCCATCTGCTCGCCTTCGCCGGCCGCAGCCCAGCGGTTGAATTCCTGCTGCAGCTTGTCGTCGGGAGTCAATGGGTGGTCGGGCATGGCCTGCTGATTACCTTAGCGTACTCCTCTTGAGGTGTAATGAAGTTCTGTGTTGCAATATCTCAGGCAATGTGACATCCTATATGATGTTACATGGTCGGCAGGATCGTTCTCGATACGTCGGTGCTTGTTGCGGGACTCCGGACGCGGTCGGGGGCAGGCAACGCGGTACTCAGGCTGATCGCGGCCCGAAGGCTCGTGCCTCTGGCTACGCCGCCGCTTTTTCTGGAGTACGAGGAGGTGCTCCAGCGTCCTGAACAGCGATTAGCCCACGGCCTGACACCGGCAGCCATCGAGGAGTTCTTGGCGGAGTTCGCCGCCTTGGTCGAGCCCGTCGAGGTGCATTTTCGGTGGCGTCCCCAGGTGCGGGATCCAAACCATGAAATGGTCCTTGAGGCTGCCATCAATGGCCGAGCGGACGCTGTGATCACATACAATGTCGCAGACTTTGCCACTGCCGGCAAGCGGTTCGACATTCCTATTCTCCGCCCTGCGGATGTCTTGAAGAAGGTGAAACGATGAGTAGGTCAACTTACCCCCTGAAACTGCCGACCTCCATTAAGAAAGCTGCTCAGCGGCTGGCGCAGGAGGACGGCGTTTCGTTGAATCAATGGATTGCTGTCGCCGTGGCCGAAAAGGTCGGCGTCGTGGAGACCGCCGCCGAGTTTTTCAAGCGACGGGCTGGAAAGGCGACCGGAGAAGGACTGATGAAGTTTCTGCGAAGCGCTCCTAAAGCGCCACCGGACCCTGAGGACTCCATCAGATAGAAAAGAGGCCGCGACTAGCCCGGGTCGAGGAACGCCACAGCCTGAAGGAAAGCGGGACGGCATTACTTCGCTTGTGCTACAGTTTCCCTCTCCATGGCAACTCGCTCTCCGACACCGCCGCCTGAGCAACCCGTCCCTGGTCCGCTCTACTGCCCCAACTGCGCCCAGGAGGTCGCCGATCCGCTGATCTGCGGCGACTGCTCTTCGGTCATCTGCCGCCGCTGCGGCACGCCGCTGGAGAATCCCGACGAACTCGGCATCGGATAATGGACACCGCTCCTGCCCCGCTCGCTCCGCGGGCCTCGTCTGATGCCAAGCCCAAGCTCATCCGCGGCCTCGGCTTGCTCGATTCGGTCCTGCTGCTGGTCAGCGGCATCATCGGCTCTTCGATTTTTCTCACCGCCAAGGACATTGCCGGCCCTCTGCCTCAGCCCATCCTGTTTCTGCTGGTGTGGGTGCTGGGCGGCCTGATCTCGCTCTGCGCCTGCTTCGCCTTCGCCGAACTGGGCTCGATGTTTCCCGACTCGGGCGGCCAATACGTTTATCTGCGCGAAGCCTACGGCGACCTCATCGCCTTCCTCTACGGCTGGATGCTGTTCACCGTGGGGAATGGCGGCACTATTGCCGCGCTCTCGGTCGCCTCGGCGGCCTATGCCGGACAGGTCTTCCCGGTTGTCTCACAGGATCACATAGCGTTCTCGCTCGCCGGCATCGCCGTGTCTCGCGCCCACCTGCTTGCGCTGGTGCTGATCGCCATCCTCACTTATGTGAACGTCGTGGGCCTCCGCTGGGGCGCTCTTTTGCAGAACGTTTCCACCTGGACCAAGTTCGCGGCCATGGCCGCATTTGTGGTTCTCGGTTTCGCCATCGGAAACGGCCACTGGTCGAACTTCCAGCCGCACGGCGTCTCGCTGACCATGGGGCTCAGCACCTCACAACTGATCTCGGCGCTCGGCATCGGCCTGATCGCGGTCTACTGGGCTTATGACGGATGGGTCTACATCACCTGGGTCGCGGGCGAAGTGAAGGAGCCGCGGCGCAATATACCGCTCGCCATGGTGCTGGGCGTGCTCACAGTGGGCGTGATCTACATCGCGATGAACGTGACCTACATGTACGCATTGCCGCTGAAGGAAATCGCAGCGCACGAGACCATTGCGCACGCTGCCGCCGCGGCGCTCTTCTCTCCAGGAGCCGCAGTCTGGCTGTCGCTGATGATCGCCGTTTCCTGCTTCAGCGGGGCCGCCACATGCACCCTTTCGGGCGCGCGCGTTTATATGGCGATGGCCCAGGACGGCGTTTTCTTCCAGCGCATGGCGGTCATCCATCCTAAGTGGCGGACCCCGGCTTTCAGCTTGATCGGCCAGAGTTTGTGGGCCGCGGTGCTCACGCTCAGCCGCGGCTACACCTGGCTTTACACTTACATCATCTTCGGCATGGTCTTGTCGTACGAATTGACCGTGATCGGAATGTTCTGGCTGCGCTGGCGGCGGCCGGAGATTCCGCGTCCTTACCGCTGCACCGGCTATCCGTGGCTGCCAGCCATCTATGTGCTCCTGGGCGCGGCCTGGATTCTGAATACAATTTGGACGCGGCCCATCCAGGCGCTGTTGAGCATCGCCATCGTGCTGATTGGCGTGCCGTTTTATCTGTTCTGGAAGCGCGGCAGCCAAAGGGCTGCAGAAATGAAGTGAACCGTGTTTGAGCGTTACACAGAGAAAGCGCGGCGAGTGATCTTCTTTGCGCGATACGAGGCGAGCCAACACGGATCGCCGCTGATCGACACCGAGCATCTGCTTCTGGGTATCCTGCGAGAAACTGCATCGATTGTGAAAGTGCTCCCCGCAGGTGCGCCGGAATCCATTAGAGCTCAAATCGAAGCGCGAACCGAGACGCGGACTAAAGTCTCTATCAGCGTCGACCTTCCGCTCAGCAATGCTTCCAAACGAGTCCTCGCTTACGGTGCAGAAGAGGCGGAGCGTCTCAATCATCGCCACATCGGTTCTGAGCATCTTTTCCTCGGCCTGCTGCGAGAGAAGGACTGCCTCGCCGCAAAATTGCTCGAGCCTTTCGGCGTGAAGTTGGAGCAGGTCAGGACGAAGGCAGAGGTCGCAAGTGCCTACGAAGCAGCCGCTGCCCAACTGCCCTCGCGGCACGGCGGGGTGGCGGAGCCCAGGCCTACAGTCATGATTCACGGTTCCTTGTTCGATTTGAAATACGTGCGCGACGCGGTTAGCCGCTGCCGTGTGCGCAACTGGCACTGGCAGAAAACCTCGTGGGCGCCGCGGGACGTTGTGATCCACCGCAAGAGCGGCAAGGCTTCTTTTGATTTGGCTCTGGCTGCCGACTCTGAGAACTTCGAGCTTGTGAAAGGTGGCTGGACCAAGGACCATTGCGCCATTTGCCGCTGGGAGTTCTTCGTATCGTCCGACGATCACGGCGCCGGCTACACCAACGGCCGTGACTGGATCTGCCTGGAATGTTTCGACAAATTCTGGGAGCGGCCCAACTTCATTTCCGGTTCGTACTCGGACATTACTTAGTGAATAACTTCATGGCAAGGACCGTCGCCCAGGTCCTGAGCGAAGTCAAAGACGGTGTCGGCCGGACACAGCCCTGCTCACGCTGCATCCTGATTGGTCGAATCACCATACAGCTCGGTCTCGGAAACGACCGGCTCGCCCGCCGCTCCCTTCTCGGCTCTCGCAGCGGCGCCAAACATGGGGCCGCGCGCCCGCACCACCGGCGCGAAACTCATAAAGCCAATCGGTTGCGCGATGTCGTCATAAATGGCCTCCATTCCGCCACGGCGGAAATATGTTTCGTGCCAGAAGCCGGTTCCTCCCGAGTCTTTCAGAAAATTTTGCCACCACTGCCGATGGGGATCCGAGCGAGTCCACTTCAGTAGCGACTCCGCATCGCGCCAGTATTGCCGGATGCCAAGGTGCATGGGAAACAAGGAAAAGACGAAAACCTCGTGCCGGAGGAGGCCATCCGGCTGAGCCTGCACGGACGAAGATATCTTCGGCCCAAATCCAAACAGTGTCTTAAGTCCCACAATGCGATTCACCCGCATTCCAAGGTAAATCACCACCAGGTCGGGATATTTCGAAAGGTCAACGGTTTTCCGCTCGACTCGTGTCGTCATGGCCTAACTCCTTGGATTGATCTTTCTCACACTGGCGTCGCCGTCTTCCTCGCTGGGTTGAAAAACGGCAGCGTCACTACCCTTGCGTTCGTCTTCAGCCGGATCGCTTCAATCGTGATCTCCATCTGCAGTTGCGTTCCCGGCTTCGCGTATTCGGTCTGCAGGCTGGCGAGGACGATCATTTTCTTCAGAGTCGGCGACCAGGTCGTGGTGGTTGCTCTGCCAATTTGCTTTTCTTCGGAGTAAACGGGCACGGCGACGCGCGATGCCTGCGCCGGCGCCGCTGGAGTCAATCCGAACTTCTCATACAGCCGCTCGACATCGCTCCAGTCAATTTCAAGGCCGGCCAATTGTCGCGGCACGCCGTTTCTCGCGTCTCGCTCCAGCGCGCGCTTGCCGATGAAGTTCTCTTTTTCCAGATGCACCATCCTGGCGAAGCCAAGCTCGTACGGCGAATACTTCTGCGACGGAATCAGCGCTTTTTTCGAACTCATATAGTCCACATCGATCAGCAGCAGCCCAGCCTCGACCCGCGCCACATCGAGCGCCAGCATCCCCGCCGCGTGCAAGTCGAACTGCCGGCCTTTTGAGGCCAGTTCGTCCCATACTTTGATGGCATCTTTCCATGGCATCCAGATTTCATATCCCAGGTCGCCGGTGTAGCCGGTGCGCGAAATGTCCACCGGCACGCCCGCAATCTTGCCGCGCGTGACGCGGTAATACTTGAGATTGGCGATGTCGGCATCGGCCGCCGCCTTTAGCAGCCTGGCCGAAGTCGGCCCCTGCAACGCCAGGGCGGCAACTTTCTCGGAGATGTCCTCGACCTGCACGTCCATGTTGAGGCCGTTCTGCCGGAACCAGCGCAGGCTGGGGTCGGCCGCAGTCCAGCGATAGACGTTCTGCTCCAGCCGCGAGATCGTGCCGTCGTCGATGACTTTGCCCTCTTCGTCGCACCAGCAGCAGTAAATCACCTGCCCGACCTTGACTTAGTTGATGTCGCGTGTGATCACGCGGTTTACCAGCTTGGTCGCGTCTTTTCCCGTCACGAGATATTTGTAGAGCGGCGAAACGTCAATCAGCGCCGCCGCGTTGCGAATGGCGTTGTACTCGTGCTCGTGATGCACCTCGTACACGCTGACCGTGTAGTATCCCGACCACTCGCGATAATTCAGGCTGTGGCACAGCGGAAGGGTTCGCTCGTGAAATGCGCTTCCAATGGGCAAGTGCTTTTCCTTGGGTTGTGACGAATGTCGCTGACGGATTATATTCAGCCGCTCATCCGCGCCGCAAGGCGGATGCAGCTCCTCGATTATCCCGCGTCGCTCGTTGTGGGCACTCCTTACGATGGCGTCATCCCGAAGCCTCGCGCTTTCACCAGCGGGGCGAGGGATCTCCCACTCCACAGCGCATGTTCATCCGTCACAGACAACCGTCGCCAAGTGCGTTAAGAAAGTGGAATGCGGCCGCCCAGGCAATTCTTTGTTTACATCATGGCGAACGGACCCAAGGCGGCCATCCTCTACACGGGAATCACCAGCGACCTGGTCCGACGCATATGGCAACACAAGAACAAAATCATTCCTGGCCCACCTCGTGTATTACGAATGCTTCGTCTATCCCGATTCCGCCATCGCCCGCGAAAAGGAAATCAAGGCCTGGGGTCGCAGCAAGAAAATAGCCCTGATTCAATCCATGAATCCGCGCTGGGAGGACCTCGCGCGCGACTGGCAAAACCAGTACAAACCCGCGTCGAGAGCCGTTCAGCGGGAGATCCCTCGCCCCGCTGGTGAAAGCGCGGGACTTCGGGATGACGCCACATTGAGGTAGGGGCCAGGATAGACTGGTTCAGAGCTACAACCGATGAAATATTGTCTCCACGCGGCCTTCTCGCCATGTGACTAAGGTTTCATAGTTTTTTCCAGACAAAGACTCATACCTAACCGTGAAGCCTTGCGTTTGGTTGCGAGCGACTTCAATCGCGTGCTGCAAGTTGCGTTGTCCCCCGACCCCGATCGGGCGTATATGCACCTCTCCTTGGCCTTTCCTATCTCAAAACACAATGTTAATCGCGGGGCCGAATCCCTGATTCTCCAGAATCCAGCCTGGGGAGCTTTCGTCGCGTTCTCTCATACCGAGCGCCAAGAAAGGCATCTGCGCTCGCTCTACTTGTGTTGCACTATCGTCGGCGATTCGCTTGGTATCCCTTGCATATCCCCAGAGGACGCAGAGCGTGGCTCCGGTTATGAACACCATAGTGACGGACGCAGCGGCTTGGATCCATGAGCACATACAAGATTCGCAGTTGCGGCGATTATATGCCGCGTCAACGCGAAGAGACAGGCCTACGGTCATTAAGCTACAATGCTTTCTCAAATGCGCCGCCTGCTCCAATGGACCATCCTGCCAAGCGGCCTCTGATCTTTCCGCCGCGCCTCTTCCTTGCTCACGGCTCAAAGCTCATGGCTAATTCCTACGACGTCATCGTGATCGGCGGCGGGCACAACGGCCTGGTCAATGCGGCCTATCTTGCCCGCGCCGGCAAGAAAGTTCTGGTGCTCGAACGGCGCCATGTGCTCGGCGGCGCCGCCTGCACCGAGGAGATCGTCCCCGGATTCAAATTCTCCGTCTGCTCCTACGTCGTCTCGCTTCTGCGGCCCGAAATCATCCGCGACCTCGATCTTCCCCGCCACGGCCTCGAAATTCTGCCGCTCGACGGCACGTTTACGCCCATGCCCAACGGCGACTACCTATGGCGCGTGAACGATCACGGCAAAACGCACCGCGAGATCGCCCGCCACTCGCGCCTCGACGCCGAAGCCTACGACGAATTCGGCAAAGCCATGCAGGCCATGTGCCGCTTCGTCAAGCCGATCCTGAGCATGGTGCCGCCCGACCCTTCCACGCTGAATCCGCGCGAACTGATGAAGCTGGTCTTCCTCGGACGCCGCTTCCAAGGCATGTCGAGCTACGACAAGTACAACCAGGTCCAGCTCATGACCATGTCCGCCGCTGATTTCCTCGATCAGTGGTTCGAAACCGACGTACTCAAGGCGACCATGTCGGCTTCGGGAATCATCGGAACATTTCTCGGCGTGCGTTCGCCAGGAACGGCCTACGTGCTGCTCCATCACTACATGGGCGAGATCGACGGCGCGTTCCGCGCCTGGGGATTTGCCCGCGGCGGCACGGGCGCGATTTCAAACGCCATTGCCGACGCAGCGCGAGAAGCCGGCGTCGAAATCCGCACCCAATCGGCGATTTCGCAAATCATTGTGAAGAAGGGCCGAGCGAAAGGCGTGGTCCTCGCCAACGGCGATGAAATCTACGCCAACGTGATTTCCTCGAGCGTTGACCCGCGGCTAACGTTCACGAAATTCATCGAAGCCGAGCATCTGCCCGGCGATTTCCTGGAAGACATCAACCGCTACAGGTTCCGCGGTTCCTCGGGCAAGGTCAACATGGCGCTCGACGCGCTGCCCGACTTCAAATGTCTGCCCGGCCCCGGCGCGCATCTGCGCGGGGCGATTTCCATTTCGCCCGCCGTCGAATATATGGAGCGCGCCTACGATGACGCCAAGTACGGAAACTTCTCGCGCCGCCCCTACATTGACATGGTCGTTCCGTCGCTCACCGATCCTTCGGTCGCGCCGCCGGGAAAGCACGTGCTGTCGTGCTTCGTGCAGTATGCGCCCTACAAGCTGCGTCCCGGTCTGAACTGGGACACGGAAAAAGAAGCCTTCGGCAACACCGTCGTCGACACGATCGCCGAATACGCGCCCAATCTCAAAGACATCATCATTCACAAACAAGTCATCACGCCGCTCGACCTCGAACGCGAATGGGGACTCAGCGAGGGCAACATTTTTCAAGGCGAACTTTCGCTGGAGCAGCTGTTCTTTCTCCGTCCCGTGCCCGGATGGGCGCAGTACCGCACGCCCATCAAGAATCTCTACATGTGCGGCTCGGCGACACACCCCGGCGGCGGCATCATGGGCGCCAGCGGACGCTTGGCCGCGCTCGAAATCCTGAAAGATGTTGCCGCATGAGCACCAGCGAATGGGAGCGGGCTTTCTTTGCGATCTTAGCGGCCTTTCTTAGCGACCTTTGTGGCAAAGGTTTGATGAGATATCAGCAGAAAGCTTGAACCGCGAAGATCGCGAAGAATAGCCGCTGAGGACGGGAAGGTTGATCCAGCGAGCTTCGTGGTGCGAAAGAATGTATGGCTGACAAAAGAGACGCCGTGATTATCGGCGGCGGCCACAACGGGATGGTCACCGCTTTCTATCTCGCCCGGGCGGGATTCAAGCCTCTCGTGCTTGAGCGCAACGAGCAGGTCGGCGGCGCTGCCGTCAGCGACGAATTTCATCCCGGATTCCGTTGCTCCACTCTCGCCCACACTGCCGGCCCGATCCGGCCCGACATCGTGCGCGACATGCAACTGGAACAGCACGGCCTGCGCCTGATCACGCCCGAGGTCTGCGTCACTGCGTTTTCGCCCGACGGCCGCGCGCTCACGCTCTTCCAGGATGCGAGCAAATCGGCGGAGGCGATCGCGGCTTTCTCGCAGAAAGATGCGGCGAAGTATCCTGAGTTCCAGCAATCGCTCGCGAAGATCGGCAAGGTCATCGCCGAGGCGCTCTCGACCACCCCGCCTGACGTTGACCATCCTTCGGCTGGCGATGTGTGGAGCATGCTGAAAACCGGCCGCGCCATCCGCAACCTCGGGAAGAAAGAAATGTATCGCCTGCTGCGCTGGGGACCGATGGCCGTCGCCGATCTCGCGGCGGAATATTTCGAAACCGATCTGCTGCGCGCGGTCGTCGCTGGGCGCGGCATTTTCGGAACTTTCCTCGGCCCCTGGTCTGCTGGGAGCGCGCTGGTGCTGCTCATTCGCGCCGCAGGCGATCCGCACCCCGCAGGCTCAGCTTTCTTCGCCGCGGGCGGCATGGGCGCCATTACGCAGGCGATGAAATCGGCTGCGACGGCCGCAGGCGCTGAGATTCGCACTTCCGCCGACGTCATCGAGATTCGCGTGCAGAACGGCACCGCCACCGGAGTGCTGCTTTCCACGGGCGAGGAAATTCCCGCCCGCGCCGTTATTTCCAACGCTGATCCCAAACACACGCTGCTCAAACTCACCGATCCCATGCATCTTTCGCCCGACTTTGTGCAGAAACTGCAGCATTATCGCGGCAACGGCACGGTAGCGAAGGTCAACCTTGCGCTCGCGGGCCTGCCGAAATTCACCGCTCTCAAGAACGGCGACGCCACCGCGCTTGCAGGCCGCATTCACATCGGACACGGGACTGATTATCTGGAGCGCGCCTTCGACGAAGCGAAGTACGGCAGTTTCTCCCGCCAGCCCTATCTCGAAGCCACCATTCCCTCGCTGACCGATCCCACGCTCGCACCCGAGGGCAAGCATGTCATGTCGATTTACATGCAGTATGCTCCCTACAAGCTCAAAGGAAATTGGGACCAGCAGCGCAAAGTGCTCGGCCAGACTGTCGTTGAGACTCTGGCTGAATACGCACCCAATTTGCCGGAACTCATCCTGACCCATCAGATCATCACGCCGCGCGACCTCGAAGAGGTCTACGGCATGACCGGCGGACAAATCTTCCACGGCGAGTTGGCATTAGATCAGTTTTTCACCATGCGTCCGCTGCTCGGTTGGGCGCGCTACCGCACCCCGATCGAGAATTTATACTTATGTGGCAGCGGGGCGCATCCCGGAGCAGGGTTGACGGGAGGGTCAGGGGCGAACGCGGCAAGAGAGATCGTGAAGCACCTGGAAAAGTAGAGAGGAAGTTGCGGCGTGCTACCCTCGTTAAACGCTGGCGGAGAAAGGCGAAAGTGCTATCATCCCGTTCATGAAGGAGGGTTTCCCGATGTACGCTTCAGTTAGTGATGCAAAGGACGCTATTCGTAACGCGCAAAGTCCCGAGGAACGGAAACGCCAAGCAGACGGCGGCGGGCAGGAAACGCCTGCGATACCGCACAAACCCGATGAAGACGAACAGGACTCACGGGCGAGACAGACGCGCGGCCCGCACCCTAGCGGCATTGCCGGATATTGAGGGGCGGACACAGTCTAAGGAGGTGGGAAAATGCGATTCATACCTTTCCTGCTCATTCTTTTTTCGACCCCGCAGTTCACCCACAATCGCTTTACCGAGCACGGAAGGACCTATAGCCAGGATGGAGTGAACCTAACGACAGCCTGCATGTCCAAGGCTGGTGACGATGCCGTGATGGACGAGATGCTCTGCGCAGGTTATGTAGAAGGCGTCGCAGATTTACTATCAGAAGATGCAATCTGCGTGCCGCCTGAGGTGGCTGGTAAAGAGCTGGTAGAGGTCACGATGCAGTACGCCGAGAAGCACCAGGAAATGCTGCACCAGCCAGCCAGTCGTGTTGTGGCGAACGCGCTGAAAGCCAAATACCGCTGTCGATAAGGTTAGGTTGTGACTGTCTTCAAAGTCGAGGAGGCGAGTATGAGGTTTATTGTTGTTGGCGTAGCGCCGGGAGACAGCGGGAGTCCGGCTTTTTGGCAGAAGCTCCCCCAGTCGGAGGTTGCGAAGGTCCGCAGCGTCACAGAGGCAGCCAATCAGCGAAGATGAAACTATTGCGGCAGCGCTTTGGCGAAAAGTGGATCGAGTTCTTGATCTTACAACCCTCAACCATGGCCTCGGCGAAACAAAATGGGCTCGAGCCTGCCGTGCTAGGAGAAATCGAAGGCGAGCTATGGTGAAGGTCTTTGGAGGCGTGGAGACCCCGCATAGAGACACGCCGCTCGCAACGCCCCGCCTGCGCCGGGGAAGCCAGCCAGCTTAGCTCATGAAGAACACCGCCATTCTCCTCATCTCCTGCCCTGACCGCAAGGGCGAAGTCGCGACCATCGCCGATTTCGTCTATCGCCACGGCGGCAACATCCTCCACGCCGATGAGCACGCCGACCAGGAATCGGGCCTGTTCCTGATGCGCGTCGAATTCGATCCCAAGGATTTCGACATTGATCTTTCTCAGGCCGACCTCGCCGATTTCAATCGACAAATGACGCCCGTAGCCACGCCCTTTCGCATGCAGTGGCGGCTGGCGCAATCATCGCAGCGCCCGCGCATGATCATTTTTGTTTCGAAGCAAGGCCACTGCCTCGCCGACCTGCTTTACCGTCAGCGGAGCGGCGAGCTGGCTTGCGACATTCCCCTGATTGTTTCCAACCATTCCGACCATCAGGAGTTGGCCGACTTTCACAAAATCCCCTACGCCGTCGTTCCCGTCACAAAAGAAAACAAACTCGAAGCCGCGCGCAGAATCCAGGCCCTCGTCGATGATCACCGCCCCGACTTCATCGTGCTGGCGCGCTACATGCAAATTCTTCCGTTGGATTTTGTCCAGCGTTTTCCCAATCGCATCATCAACATTCACCACTCTTTTTTGCCGGCATTCATCGGCGCCCGCCCCTACCACCAGGCCTTTGAGCGCGGAGTGAAGATCATTGGCGCGACCAGCCACTACGTCACCGAAGTGCTCGACGACGGCCCCATCATTGAGCAGGATGTGGTTCGCATCTCTCACCGCGACGAAGTGGAAGATCTCGTCCGCAAGGGCCGCGATTTGGAAAAGGTCGTGCTTTCCCGCGCCGTCACGTGGCACGTGGAGAATCGCGTTCTGGTCTACGGCAACAAGACCGTGGTTTTCTAACTCATTCCGCCTCGTTAGAAGTGTTGGATTCGTATCGGGGCACGGCTTGAGGCCCGCCGCCAATGGAGTGCGCGCAAACGCGCCTTCGCTGGACCCCTCGGTCTTGCATCTGCTGCCCCGTTCAGCCCTCTGCGCGGAAGGCCATGTCCTTTCGGGACAACCCTTGGTTTCGCGGCAAGAAACAGCCGCACCGGCGGTAACTTGCACCAAAAGTAACCTATCGTTTCTACTTTCACGTTAGTAGGATTTAGGAGCAAGCGTCCGCTCTCGAGGGCACTTTTGGGCGAAGATCTCCGCTTCGAACTAGCCATTCTTGCGACTGTTCAGGGCTTTTACCAGAAGCTCCTGCGGGATTCGCTGGGTGGCGACGTGCCCTTCCCGGGAGACCTCGACAAAGATGCGCTGCAATGCTCAGCCCCGGAGCTGCCCGGCGTTTTGTCGCGCATGAATTTGTGGTTGCATCTCCTCGACATGGCGATCACGCCGGCCATGTTGCGCCAGGCGCTCACCCCCGACACGGACGCGGAAGTGGCCGAAGCCCTGCTGCGCTATTTTGTGCGCCGCCGTGAGCCGACCGACATCAACCGCGAAAAAACCGATCTGGTCGCGACTTTCCTCTACCGCCATCCCCGCGTGCCCGGCCAGTGGGAGCAGAGCGGTTACGGACTCGACGGTGCGCTGCCGCTGTCGCCCTTCGAAATCGCCCTGATTGAAATCCTGGCCGACACCGACGTCCCTTCGTTGCCGGAAGAGCATGTGCAGTTGCTGCGCCGTTTCGATCCCTTGCGCGAAGAAGTTTCCCGCTTCCGCGACTTCAATGCCCTTATCGATTCCGGCGTGATCGGGCGGGTCCGTGAACTGAAGCAATGGCTGGATTCTTCCTTCTATCATCCCGGCGTGCTGGCCACGGTCGCGGCCTACAACGCGTTCTTCGGCCAGAAGTTCGATGAGCTGTTTGTCAAGGCGCTGGTTGAGATCAAGCAATTCGGACAGGCCCTGGAGGAAATGGGCGGCACGATTCTCAGCACCGTGGACGGAGTGGAGGTCACGGTCGAGCATGTCGCGGCCATCGAACAGAAGCAGATGTTGCAGGCCGATTACGCCAGCACTCTGGAAAAATTTCGCCGCGTTTCGAAATTGAAGAAAGAGCTGGACCGCCGGCCGCCCATCCGCCGCCCGTTGCTCAGTCCGGCCGCGCGATCCTCCCATGCGGGAAATGGCGCCGCTGCCTCTCCCAAGACTGCCCGGATCAGTTCCGCCAAAACGCCTCCGCCGGTTCCCGTGTTTCAGCCGCCGGCCATTACCGCGCAGCAGATCGCAACCGAAGAAGGCAAACTGCGCCGGGTGGAAGAATCCATTCGCGTCTTTGTTCGCGTCGCCGACCCCAAGTACCGCCAGGTGGTCCCGATGCGCTACTTCAACTTGACCCTGACCGTGGCCGAAGCCGACGCCTACAACGCCGCCTTCCTCGAAGAAAAGAGCCTGCGTGCCGAAGTGGCCCGCACCATGATCCGCCTGGTCTCGATTTCGGCGCGCATCGCGACCGAACTGGAGGAACTGAAGCGCAGCCAGAGCATGTCTTCTCTGTGGAAGCTCCATGCCGACGCGCTCGTTGTTCTGCTCGACATGGCCAGCAGCGCCACCGAAGAGGCCGGCAGCATCATCCGGCAGGCGGAACAAGCCGGCGCCGGCCAAGCTGCCGAATCCATCCACGAATCCGCTCAACGCCTGCGCGCCCGCTCCGATCTCGCCGTGAAAACCCTAGCGAACGTGGGCAGCTAGACTCCGCAGCCCCCCCCGAATCCTGCCAGTAGCCGGTAACAAAGCCGGTTTCTCAGCGCTTTCGAAAACTCTGCGGCCTCTTTCCCTTGCTCTGATGGGTGATGCCCGAGGCCGGTCCATAGCCGTAGAAAACGCCCCGCCCGCTGTTGCCGACATACACCAGGTCCTCGGTTCTCATGTCACCCTCGAGCGAGTTAATCAGTCCAAACTGCATTTGCGCCGGATCGCTAATCTGTACCCAGGTCACGCCCAGGTCCTCCGACTTGTAGATCGCGTCGGCCGTCGCGCCCGGCGTTTGCCCATGTACATAAAGAGCCGGCGTCACCGCCGTTGCTCCCTTTCCGAAGGCGACAAAGTTAGTGCTAGTCAGGGTGCTTACGGCGGAAAAAGTTTTGCCGCCGTCACTGGAGTGCATGAGCGGGTAGGTCTCCGTCTGGTTGCTGTTCGGCGCGAACGACATCCAGACGTCCCCGGCCGTAACTGGATTCGGCACGATGCTGACGCTGATCACCCACGCCGCGTTTGGCGGCCACGTTGTGTTGCCCAATGTCCACGTGGCTCCGCCGTCGGTACTGTAGTAGAAGTTGCCGTTATCGAAGTAATAGAACGTGCCCGGAGCCACCAGATCGGGCGCGAGCACGTCGCCATTCCACCACGGGTTGCTCAACTGCCACGAGGCTGGCAGAGCTGCACCGTTGTATGTAGCCTGTTGCCAGGTCATGCCTCCGTCCTGGCTGTACTGCGGAGTAGCTCCGTAAGGCGCCCATACCAGGTTTTTCGGATTGTCGGAGGCCACGGCAATCTTGCCTCCCGTGCCCGGACTTGTATTGGGAATGTCCGCCCACGTGAGTCCGTTGTTGGAAGTGATGCCCGACATTGGATTCGAAACGTTGGTTTCATCCCAGCCGACGAACGCCGTGTTCAGCGGTTGCGAAGCGCAATAGCTGATACCCGTACCCTGCGCCACGTACAAGAAGGTGGCGCTCGTCGCCTGCGGGACGATGTCGCGGCTGGCATAGCGAAATCCCACCATGTCGGCGACAACGCTGAACAAGTCGGCGCCGGGCAGGTTACTGCCGGGCACCGTCTGGACCGGCGGAGCCTTGACCTTCTGCACCACTAGCTCTTCCAGGTTAGCCATCTGCCAGGTCCACGTCGTGGGCGCAGCCGTGATGTCTTCCGTTTCGATCACTCCGTAGCCGTTCGTCTGCCAAACGCGTTTCGGACTTGCAGGATCGATCGCGAGCGCTGCGTTTCCCCAGGACCCTGCGCCACTGGGGTAGTACTCCGGCTCATAAGAAAATCCCCCCACAACAATCGAGTTCCAGGTTTTGCCCTGATCGGTGCTGCGGAAGATCTGTTGGTTTGCATTGACCGCGACCACCACATTCGCAGGATTCGTCGGGTCGGTGGAGACTCCCGAGTAGCTCAGGCCATTGCTTTGCGGCGTGACGTCGGTCCACGTACCGTTCTTGTAGCGGCCGACGCTGCCCGATGTTCCGCCTTCATCGCCTCCGAATGTGACGAAGAGTGTCCCGTCCGTAGCGACCGCCGCCCGCGCCGGATTCGCGGTGCTGCTGATCTCGGACCACGTGACTCCTCCATCCACGCTGGCCCACACCCCGCTCCCGTACACGCCGGCGTACAGATTGCAGGTGACGCCGCTGCTCGTGACGCCTCCGCTCGGGTCGAACAGCACAAAGCTGATTCCCGGCGACGTCGTGGTGGCAGGCAATCCTCCTCCCACCTGCGACCAGTTCATCGCGGGCGGTGAAGACGAAGCGCTTCCCTGCCAAAGGCCGTTCTCCCGGGTCGCAAAATAAACTATGCCAGGCTGGTTAGGGTCGACCGCGAGGCGCTCTCCGGTTGTCCCGCGATAATCGTCGTTGGGGCCGATGTACAATCCTTGCTCAGCCAGTCCGGTGTCGCTCCAGGTCGCGCCCCGGTCCTGCGATACCAGCACTTCGGCGGGCGTAAACACGTTCGAGCCTGTGATCACGCGCCCGTGTGGCGCCGCAATGTAGACCGTGTTGATATCGGTGGGATCGACCGCAATGCTTTCGACGCCGTATATCTCCGACTCCAGCCGGCCATATTGGTCGAGCAGCGGGACCCAGTACTGGTTGGTGCGGTCGAACCGGTAGGCGCCGCCGACGTCGGTGCGAATGTAAATGTCATTCGGCGAGAGCGGGTGCACCACCAGCCCCGTGACGTAACCCATCCCTTGCGTGTTCACGCTTTCCCAGGAGAACCCATTCATCCCGGTTGTTACCAAGCCCACGGAAACAAACACCCTCAGATTCGCGTTCAACGAACTGAAAGTTGCCGTCACTGTCACGGAACCAGCCGTGCCGGCAGTCAACACCCCTAAACTTGAGACGTTAACCACCCCGGCTGGCGCGGTGCTCCAACTCGCGCTCGCAGTCACGTCTTTTGTTGTGCCGTCGCTGTAGGTGCACATCGCCGTCAGTTGAACGCTGTCGCCGACGACAAACGAATCGCCCGGAGCCGTTACCTGAAGCGACTGCGGCGTTGCGGGCGGTGGCGGCGGAGGTGTGGAAGTCGAGGAACCGCTTCCGCCGCAGCCACTCAGGCATAGAAGGATTGAGGCAATAACGGGACAATAGCAGCGTCGACGACGAGGTGCATTTAAAACCGTGAAGACGCTTCTTATAAAAGGACGGGAGCGAGCCATCGGTGCATGCCTATGAATGCAGTCCGATCATACCAGGCTCTGCATTGATCCAGACGCTGGTATCGAAGCGTCTCTATCGACCAGCAAGCCACCACGACGGCATCCCGACTGCAAGAAACAAAAAAGGCGGGCGGTTTCGCCCGCCTTTCCCTCGCAACTCACTGCTCAGGGTTCCAGCTAATTGATGTCGAACTGCTCCTGGTGCAGCGCAGGATCGCTTTTCACGATGATGGTGCGCTTGGTCATTTCCTCCATCTCGTTCAGCAATCGCGCGTTGTTCGCCTTCAACTCTTTGGCTACGTCTGGATTCACCCGCAGCATCACGTCTTCGTGTTCCAGATGCTTTGCGATTTTCCGCATCTCCACGTAGATCTCGTTGCAGATCGTGGTCACCGACTTCACATAGCCGGTCGCCTGGCAATACGGGCACGGCGCGCCGATGGTCCGTTCGAGCGACTGCTTGACCCGTTTGCGCGTGATCGCAACCAGCCCAAAATCGTTGAACTGCAGGGTTTTCGACGGCGCGCGGTCGTGGCGCAGCTCTTCTTCGAGCGCCTGCATCACCTTCTGCCGGTTGCGCCGCTCATCCATGTCAATGAAGTCGATGATGATGATCCCGCCCAGATCGCGCAGCCGAATCTGCCGCACGATTTCTTTGATCGCGTCCACGTTGGTCTTGACGATCGTGTCCTCCAGCCGCTGCGTCTTGCCGACGTACTTGCCGGTGTTGATGTCAATCGCCACCAGCGCCTCGGTCTGGTTGATCACGATATAACCGCCGCTCTTCAGCCAGACTTTCGACTTGAGCGCCTTGTTCATCTCCTCGGTCAAGCCGAATTGGTCGAACAGCGGCGTTTCCTTCGTGTAGAGCTTCACCCGCTTGACCAGCGCCGGCTGGAAGCGGTTGAAGAAGCGCAGCACGCGCTCATACTCGGCTTCCGTGTCAACCCAGATCACCGAGAAGTCGCTTGTCACCTGGTCGCGCAGCACGCGCTCGACCACATTCAGATCGTGGTAAATCAGGGCCGGCGGCTTCGAGCTTTCGGCGCGCGTTCGAATGTCGTTCCACAATCCCTTCAGGAAGCGGATGTCGGCGCGCAGCTCATCCTCGCTTGCGTTCTGCGCGGCCGTGCGCACAATGAATCCGCCGTGTCCGTTCTCCCGCTCGCTCTGGATGATCCGTTTGAGCCGCTGTCGCTCTTCCTCCGACGAAATCTTGCGCGACACGCCGGTGTGATTCACTGTCGGCATGTAAACCAGGAACCGTCCCGGCAGAGCAATGTGGCTGGTGATGCGCGCGCCTTTCTTCCCGATCGGCTCCTTGGCGATCTGCACCAGAATCTCCTGGCCCTCCTTGAGCAGGTCGCTGATGAGCGGCAACGGGGCAGACTCGCGACGGCGGAAACGGCGTCCACCGCCCCGCCGTCCGCGCGGACCGCGGCGCTCCCACGCCGGCCGCGGCGCCCGCTGCGTGTAGCCGGCTGTGTTCGACGGAGCGCGCACTTCCACTCGCGCATCCACCGTGCCATCGGCGCGGGCTTCGGCTTCCAGCATGGCTTCGGCTTGAGCCTGAGCCTCTTCGAGTTCCAGTTCCTCGGCGTCTTCCTCGGCCTCCGCGGGAGTCGCTTCAGCATGCGCCTCGCCTGCTTCGGTAAGCGACGACAAGTGAATCTCCTCCACCGTTTCCCGCGCATCGCCGTTCAGGCGCGCCGGGCCGGCCGCCTGCGTCTCTTCTTCGAATTCGTAGTCCTCTTCGGAAGACGATTCGTAACGGATCGCGTCCGCTTCTTCCTCGTCGATAGTCTCTTCCTCCATCGTGCCCGGAGCCGCGAATGGAGGCGCTTGTTCCTCACGGACTGAAGGCGCAGGCTCGCCGGGATGTTCGGAGGCAGCGGTAATCTGATCGTGTTCTTCTTCATCGACTTCTTCGTCTTCGACCCTAACTCTCGCTTCGCCCGGCCAACCGAGTGCAGGCAGACTCTCCGGTTCCGCACGCCGAAATTCCTGAGCCCATTCCGCCGTTGTTGCTGCAGATTCGGCGGCTTCTTCCCGGGGAACATCCTCGTGTTCTTCGTGCAGAGGCTCGGCTATCGCTTCCGCCGCAAACATGGGCTCGTCCTCGGGAAAGGCCGCCGCCAAAGGCGCTCGCGCTTCTGGCCCAGCGGCCGCCTCCGCCTCGCTCGCCGATTCCGCGCGTTCGAGCGCCGGCGCGGCTGCCGTCGCCTGTTGCTGCGCCCAGCGCTGGTATTTGGAAATCGACTCTCCCGGCAGCAGGATCGGCTCATATCCCGCCGGAGGTCTCGGGGGCTGGCTTCTGCCATCTTCCGGACCACGCCAGGTCTCCGTCGGCCGGGCGACGCGTGCGTCTGCCCCGCGTTCCGAGCCCCGATCAAACCGATCCCGTCGTCCGCCCCGGCGGCGACGCCGGCTGCGCCAGTTTCCGCGGTCACGGTTCACATCTCCACCGTTTCCAGGCTCCTGCGCTGATGGCGAAGCCTGCGCTTCCCCTGGCTCAGTTTCGGCAGGTTCGGCAGTTTCTGTTTCCACAACTGGCTGGGCCGTCGCGGCAGATGCCGGCGCGTCTGCCGCCGCAGCCCTCGCCCGTTCATCCGTGCGTAGCCCAAGGTCAGTCTCATCCCGCGCCGGTTGCGGCCGCAAGTCCTGCACTACTCTGCCCGTCGGCACAGATTCGGTCAGGTCCTCGTCCTGCTCTTCCAGTTCCATGAAGTCGGAAACGTAGAGAAATGCGTCGCGCTCCAAGCCGATGTCCACAAACGCCGACTGCATGCCAGGCAGCACGCGCGTCACTCGCCCTTTGTAGATGGATCCGGCCAGTGTGTACTCGTTTTCCCGCTCCAGATACACTTCTGCCAGTAAATCATCTTCCATTAGCCCCACTTTGGTTTCGTGAGGCGTGGAAGAGACAAATAACTCTTTGTTCATTGAATACTCCGGTTCCCGCCCAGGCGATCAATGAGGCCGGGCGGTTTCAGCGGCTCGGAGTCAGTGGTTTCGCGGGAGGATTGATGACGGCGATGCTGCCCCGGAGGGGGGACGGCCGGGGCCGGAGAGTCCTTCTCCTGGCTGGGTCCGTTGCATAAGCTTGAGAATCTTGTGCACTTATCGCTTTGACTTCCGCCGGGTTTGTGACCGCACTCTCAGACCGATCTCGGTCGGGGGGCCGTTCCCTGCCCGGCTGCTCGAAGCTTCAATCCTGCCCGGCCTTCCACTGCCTGCGGCCGGTGAAGTGCCCTCTTCACGCGAGGGCAGTCGATATTTTTCTGGCGCTGCGCTTCCAGATTTGCTGAAACAACCCGCAGCTCACTTCCTTCCCTGCCTTTCCCCTTTGTTCACCTTGCAGCGAACCAGCTCTCGGCTAGTTCACGAAGCGGCGCATACGAACATTCATCACCATCCCCAGCGCCAGAAACATGAACAATACGGAAGACCCACCATAACTCATTAGCGGCAGGGGTATTCCCGTGACCGGCATAAAGCCGACCACCATGCCGACGTTGATCAGGATGTGGAAGCTAAGCACCGCAGCCACACCCATCACCAGAAACGTACCCGCGCGGTCGGGCGCGGTGTGCGCGTTCTGGGTCAAACGCATCAGCACTATGAAGTATAACAGCAGAACCCCAAGCGCGCCTACGAACCCATGCTCCTCGGCAAAGGCCGCGAAAATGAAGTCCGTATGCGATACCGGCAGGAAAAGCCCGTGTGTTTGCGAACCTTTTCCGCCCCACAGCCCCCCAGAACCCACCGCAATCATGGATTGCTCAACTTGGTACCCCGAGCCCTGCGGATCGGCTTCGGGATTCATGAAACTGGTCAGACGCTGCCGCTGGTACGACTTCAGCACGTGCACGCGCGGCACGAAAAACACCGCCCCAATCCCCACCGTCGCCAGCAAGGCCACTGCCAGCCCCTGCTTCCATTGCATTCCTCCCAAAAAAACGCCCATGATGGCGATCGGAATGTACGTTAGTGCGGTGCCCAGGTCGGGCTGAGCCAGCACCAGCAGCATCGGGACACCCACGATCGCCCCAGCTTTGACGAGGTCGGGCCAGGACAGTTCCCTCTGCCTCATCTCGGCAAAATACTTGGCGACGGCCAGAATCAGGATCAGCTTGACCCACTCCGAAGGCTGAAAGTGATTGCTGCCCGGCATCTTGATCCAGCGCTTCGCTCCATAAACCCTGGTGCCAAACACCAGCACAGCCATTAGCGACGCTACTGCGGCGATGTAGAACCAGTGAATTCTATCGAGCAGCACCTGGTAGTTGATGAGGCTCATTAGAAACATCAGCCCCACTCCCGCCAGCACCCAATAGATCTGGCGGAACTGCGCCCCGGCGAACTTGGTGTGCTCGGTGGCGCTGCGGATCTCCATCACTCCCAGGCCGCAGATCGCCAGCACAAAGCCCAGCAGCACCCAGTCAAAATCACGAAATGAAACGTAGCGTGACATAAGTTGTCAGTTGCCAGTACCCAGTTGCCAGTTTTCCTACCCCAGCCTCTCTCCATCGGTCATCCTGAGCGAAGCATCGGCTTCGCAAAGCGAAGCTGATGCGCAGTCGAAGGACCTCGTGTTTGCCGTCGCCGCTCCCGGCCTATCGAGGAGTTCCCACCCCGCAGCCAACAGCAATGAGGTAACGCTTCTCAAAGTTTGTCTCACCGCGCGCGGGCACGGGGTCCTTCGACTCCGCACGAGGTCCGCATTCGCGAATCTCGTGCTCCGCTCAGGATGACACGACTCGCGACTATCTCATCCCCGGCGCGGCCGTGACCAGCGCCATCGGTTTCTTTGCCAGATCGACCACGAACCGCCCGCCTTCCAGCCTGTCTTTTCCGGTCTGCGAATCCGGCAGCGACCACAATCCGCCAATCTCCACCTTTTTGCCGCCTTTCGGCTGCTCGACCATCTTCTGTGGCGTGCGCCGCTGCTTCTCCACGTAAGCTTTGATCACCTGCGTCGCCAGCCGTGCGGCCAGCCTGCCGTGCTCGCCCCCCTGAAACAGCACGCAAACCACAATGTCCGGATTGCGCCGCGGCGTGAAACCAACAAACCATCCGTTCTGGGCGAAATCTTCCTCATTCTTGTACTTTTCGCGCAACGCCAGTGACACAATCTGCGCCGAACCCGTCTTGCCTGCAATCTCAATCCCCGGAACATGCGCCGACGGCGCCGTGCCTCCTGGCTCCAACACCTTCACCATCGCGTCAGTAATCGCCGTCCATCCCTCCGGATCAAACGCGACGTTTTTCACTTCCGTGTACTTGGCGGCTTCCACATAACCCGGCGGCAGCACTTGCGGATTCACCACGTGCGGCACCACCATGCGGCCACCCATGGAGATCGCGGAAAAAGCGCGCAGTAATTGCACTGGCGTGATCGCGATCGCGCCCTGCCCGATGCCGACTGAGATAGTCTCGCCCGCAAACCACTTCTGTTTGAAATTGCGAATCTTCCATTCTTCCGATGGCATTACGCCGCTGACTTCGTTGGGCAAGTCGATGCCGGTCTTTTCTCCCAATCCCAACGCGGTCGCGTACTTGGCGATTCGGTCGATGCCCAGCCGGTCGGCGAGCGTGTAAAAGAAAACGTCGCAGGATTGGGAGATGGCTTTGTCCAGGTCCACTTCGCCATGAGCCTGATGCAGAAAATAGACCCAGCACTTATAGTTCCTGCCGTAGAAATCCGCGCTGCCATTGCAGTGGACGTGCATGGTCTGCGCGATCCCCTCCTGCCAGCCCGCCACCGACATAATGACCTTGAAAGTCGATCCCGGCGCCAGTTGCGCCTGAATCGCCTTGTTCAGCAGCGGCTTGTCCGGATCGTTGACCAGCTTGTTCCACTCCTCGCGCGACACGTGCACGGCAAAATCATTGGGATCAAATGCCGGTCCGCTCGCCATCGCGAGAATCTCGCCCGTGTGCGGATCCATGGCCACAATCGCGCCGTTCTTGCCTTCCAGAGCCTCTTCCGCGGCAATCTGCAGATCGATGTCCACGGTCAACCGCAGCGGCTTGCCCGGTACCGCCTCGGTCTCGCCCAGTCGGCCGACTTCCCGGCCGCGGCTGTCGACCACCGCCTGCCGCGAGCCGTTCGTGCCCATCAGCACCGAGTTGTATTGCCGCTCCACTCCCGAGATACCAACCACGTCGCCCGGGCTATACAACTCGAACCCGGGCTGATTCAGCATGTCTTCGCTGACTTCGCCCACATAACCGATCAGGTGCGCCATGAACCCGTTGCGCGGATACAGCCGCCGGTGCGCCATGATCGTATCCAGCTCCGGCAGCTCGTTGCGGTGCGCCTCAATGAACTGCAACTCCGCGGGGGTGATGTCTTCTTTCAGAAAGATCGGCTGGTATTGCGGCATCGAGGCAAAGTGCCGGATGCGCGCCCGCACTTCGTTTGGATCAAGGTGCAGTCCCTCAGCGATCAGGTCCGCGTCGGCGTTCAGATCGCGCGAGGAATCGCGCAGCAGCAGTGCGGAAAACGACGGATAGTTGTCAACAATGGTGCGCCCTTCCCGGTCCAGAATCCGGCCCCGCGGCGCCAGCACCGGCACGTTGCGCACGCGGTTCCGCTCCGCCGCCAGCGAGTAGTAATCGCTCTGCATCACCTGCAGGTGCCAGAGCCCGTAGGCCAGCACCAGGAAAATGGCGAGGATGGCGTACTGTGCCGTTGTCAGACGCAGCGCCGATACTTTCTCTTCGCGGCCGAACATAAATCAGTTGCAAGTCCCGAGTCCTGAGTTGCGAGCGGCACGTCCGCTACCGCTTCAACTGTGAGGTCCCCCGAGGATAACTCCATTGTAATCCGCCGGAAGTTCGTTCTTGTGAATCGGAAGAACCAAGGTCACTACACCGTTTTGCGCTCGCGACTCCGGACTCGGGACTAGGTCCTTTGTTTGAACTTATCCAGCACAAAGAACAGCAGGACTCCCAGCACAGCGTTGGCGAATCCCGCCAGAATGCCGTGGCGCCAGCTCCAACTCACGTTGAGGTTCGCCAACCCGCGCGCCACCGTGAAATACACCGCTGCATGCGCCAGATAGAACCCCAGTATCACCAGCAGCCGCGCCCCGGCGTTCTCCACGTCCAATTTCACGCCTAGCGATGACGCCCCATAACCAACCACCGTCTTGGCGATGCCATACAGACCGAGGGGCAGCCCGCCCAGAGAATCCTGCAGCAGCCCGATGACCGCCCCGGTCAGCAAGCCGGAAATCGGGTTACGGCGCGAGATGCCGAAGAAAATCGTCACCTGCAGCGGCAGATCAAAGTAGGAGAAAAACGGAAACCGCCGCGGCACGAACGCCTGCAAGAATAGCGCCGCCAGCGGAATGCCAATCGTCGCCGGCAGGTTGAACCGGTAAACCTCTACCTGCTCGCCTGATGTGTAAGTGATGGGCACGCTAGCGTCCTGTGACCGAAGATCGCAACATAAGTCGAAGCGTTTTGAAAGGGTGCGGCTTCCAGCCGCGCCGCATCGGCGCCACTAAGAACCACAGGGCTTCCAGCCCCTGAGGGAAACCGTACTCGCATCCTCCCCGTCCCCCAATTTCATCCGTGAACATCCGTTTTCACGCTAGTTGGGGCTGTCCTGATCAGCGGGTGTCTGGGGTTGTCCTGGCGTAGCTGATGGCTGGTTCGAAGGCGTCGGCTGCGCCGGTTTCGTGGTCTTTGGCCGGCTCGGCGGAGTCGGCGGCTTGGTCCCCGGCGTGCCCGTGTCCGAAGCAGGCACGGTCTTTGGCGTTACGGAAGTCTTGTGGACTGCAGCCGTCGGAGCGGCACCTTCTGCCACAGCCCCGGAGACGCGGTCTCCGGCAGCGGCAGGTAGATTCTTGGCAGCCGGCGCCCCGGCCCCAGTAGGAGCCTTGATTCCAATGTTCGCGCCCGCCGCAGGATTCGCCGCGCCGCCCTCAGCCCCCGCAGTCGCATCGGCGGGTTGCGCCGGTTTGTCGGGCACCGACGGCAGCCGTGCGGCGAGAATATCCGCCGCCCGTGTGTGTTCCGTCTCTTCCGCGGGTTCCTGTTGCTGTTTCTCAACCAGTACCAGCACTTCTTCCACTTTGCTCAGATCAGCATCGGGCTTGACTCTGATATTCAGAAACCCTTCCTTCCCGCTCCCCACCTTAGTCACTGTCCCGACCGGCAAACCCTTGGGGAATATCCGGTCGCCCCCGCTGGTGAGAACGGTTTCGCCCGCGGCGACCTGCTCATCGCTCATCACTTTCTCCAGCGTCACTGCGCCATCGGCAGTCCCGCGCAGCACGCCCTGCAGCCGCGATTTCTCCAGGATCACTCCCACGCCGCTCGACTGATCGTTGATCAAAAGCACCTGCGCGACCGAAGGGTACGTCAGCAGCACCTTGCCCACGATCCCGTTCGCGGTGATGACCGCCATATCGCGCTTTACGCCGTCGCTCTCGCCTTTGTCAATGTAGACGATGCGCGAGAGGTCGCTGCCGCTCGCCCCGATTACCTGCGCCGCCACTGTTTTGGCGACATACTGTTCCTTGAAGGCCAGAAGCGCCTGCAGACGGTGCGCCTGGGCGGCGTCTTCGCTGAGCCGCACCTGCTCCAGCCGCATGCGTTCGATTTGCTGTTTGAGGTCGCGGTTCTCGCTGCGCACTCCGCGCAGGTAAACATAGTTGTGCCAAAGATTGCCGGCGCCGTTTTCCATCCAAACCAGCCCGCGCTCGAAGGGAGTAACGACGCTGATCGCCCAGATGCGGATCAGGCGTGTGCTCTCCGTGCCGTTGTCTTCCCGTTTGACCTGCACCGCCAGCCCCAGCACCTGCAGAAACAGCACACCCACCAGAATGATTAGATTGCGGTAACGGGCAAGGACGGATTCCATAAACGAGCCGTCAGCTGTCAGCCTTCAGCTATCAGCATGTCACCGGTGAGTCACCCAGTGAAAAACAAGCATTAGAACTACACCCACAAAAACGACAGCAGAGTCAATTCTATAAAACCAAATCCAAGCTGGCTTGTTGGCTAGCCTAATTGCAGTGCCGCGCCCAGGCCACCACTCGGGTCCACGTTTTGCCATCCAGTTCATTGCCCGCTGCGTGTTGATCAAGATCCAACCGGATAGTACGGCAGCGAGAACGAGGATGGCAGTCAACAAAACCTGCGGCATTCCGGGCGGAAAATCCGAAAACGGGTCAGGAACTCCCACCTGCAACTCCTGAAGATTTTCGTTCACTGAGGGCTGACAGCTGATGGCTGACAGCTACTCAATCGAGATTTTTCTCAGCAGCTTGAAATCGCTGAGCATCTTGCCCGTGCCCAGCACCACGCTGCACAGCGGATCGTCGGCGATCGAAACCGGCAGCCCGGTTTCTTCGCGGATGCGCTTGTCGAGATTCTTCAAGAGCGCCCCGCCGCCGGTCAGCACGATGCCGCGGTCGCTGATGTCGGCAGAAAGTTCGGGCGGTGTCCGCTCCAGCGCCACGCGGATCGCATTCATGATCGTCGAAACGCACTCGCTCAGCGCCTCGCGGATTTCTCCGTCATCCACCGTAATCGTCTTGGGCACGCCCTCGATGAGGTTGCGGCCCTTGATTTCCATCGTCATCGGCTTGTCCAGTTGGTGCGCGGAACCGATCTCCATCTTGATCTGCTCGGCCGTGCGCTCGCCGATCAGCAGGTTATATTTCCGCTTCAGATAATTCATGATGGCTTCGTCCATCTGATTACCGGCCATCCGCACCGAACGTGAATAAACAATGCCGCTCAGTGAAATCACGGCAATATCGGTCGTGCCGCCGCCGATGTCCACCACCATGTTGCCGCTCGGCTCGGTGATCGGCAGCCCCGCGCCGATCGCCGCTACCATGGCTTGCTCGACCAGATGCACTTCGCTCGCCTTAGCACGATAGGCCGAGTCCATGACCGCGCGCTTTTCCACCTGCGTGATCTCACTCGGTACTCCGATCACGATTCGCGGATGCACCAGCATCTTGCGGTTGTGCGCCTTCTGGATGAAATAGTTGAGCATCTTCTCGGTGACTTTGAAGTCGGCGATCACGCCGTCCTTCATGGGCTTGATGGCGACGATGTTGCCGGGCGTGCGCCCCAGCATCTCTTTCGCTTCTTTGCCCACCGCCTCCACTTCACCCGTGTTCTTGTTGATGGCGACAATGGACGGCTCGTTCACCACGATGCCCTTGCCCCTGGCATACACAAGCGTGTTGGCGGTGCCAAGGTCAATGGCCAGATCGCTGGAGAAAATGCTGAACAGCGACCGCAGGTTGTGCGCGCGCGACGCGCCTGAATGGAATCCGTTGCTTGACATGAATGTTCCGCGTCCTTCTAAACTTACTGCGCTGCCGAAAGTATTCCGCAGCCCCGTTCTGATTTCCTGGGTTCGCTGCCCCTATTTTACGAGATAGCGGCCAACCCTGCTGAACCTCCAAGTTTCAAAGTGTCGAGTTTCGAGGTTCTATTGCCTTCGAGTGCACCAGTCTTGAGTCTCAGCCTCTGCGGCGTCATCCCGATGGCCCGCGTCTTCTCCAGCGGGCCGAGAGATCTCCGTTGAGACGTCCCCCTGCCGGGAGATCCTTCACTCCGCCTGAAAAACGGCTGCGCTCAGGATGACGCCGCCAAAGCCGAAATGGAAACGGACGCACCGGCCCAATTCCGTACACTTTAAAACTCTGCAACTCTGAAACTTTGAAACTTGCTCCTACTGAATAACGATCTTCTTCTGCTGCGTGTTCACTCCACCCTGCGCCGTCTGCGCGGTCACCGTGATCACCGCTTCTCCGGTGGGCAGCGGCGGCGTGAAGTAATGAAAGCTCCCGTCCGCGGCTACCATCGGCACTTCGCTGCCGTTCACCATGACTCGCGCACCGGTCTGCGTCTTGCCCGTCACTTCGATCACGTGTCCGTGCTGAACGAACGGGTCCAGCTCCAGCGCGATCTCTTCCGTCTCCTTGCCCTTGGAAATGATGGTGAAGCGGTTTTTCTCGCTCTCCACCGATTCTTTTCCCTCTGCGTCGTACGACTGTACCATCCAGTAATACACGCCGCCGCCCAAACCGGCGACCGTCACCGCAGCAGTATTAACTTTCTTGTCAACCAGTGTAGAAGAAAAATAGGGGTTGCGCGAGATGCGCAGCCGGTAACCAGTTGCATTCGCCATCGGCGTCCAGGAGAAAGACACGTCCTTGGTCGCTTCCCCGGAAAACAGCGGCGCCATGTTGGCCGGGGCGATGGGCGTTGGCGGCCCGGTTTCCTTCGCCTTTTCCAGGTGCGATTCCGGGCCGCGGAACGTCACTTTTTCCCAGTTCCCCAGTTGTACGCTTTCGCCGTTGCGCTTGACCTCTCCCGCGCCTTTCTTCATCAAGATTTCGTGCTGGTCGGCCTGGGGATCATTGTGCACCTGCGCCGCCGACTCCGGAGCCAGCGAGGCCGTCGCCCCCGCCACAATCACCTGCGACTTCGATCCTTGGCTATAAGTCGCGGTCGAAAGATCCACGGTGCCCGTGCTCACCGCGACTGCAACGTTCGTCTGTGCCTGCTCGTTGGCCGAGTTCTCTTCGATCACGATCAGCGAGTCCTGCTTCACCGTATAGCTGGTGCCGTCGTTGAACACAACCTTGGCCATGCCCTCCGAACCGGTCTGCACCACGTCGCCTTTGTCGAGCGGGACGTTGTAGTCCGCCGTGACCCAGGTATTGCCGTTGCCCTTTTTAACCCGCACCGTGCCATCGAGCGCGGTGAAATGCGCCTGCTGCGCTGTCAGCGCCCCCGTCCCCGGCGGCGGAGCCATGCCCGCCACGCGCTCCAGCAGCCTGCCCACGAAGTCGTCTGTTTTCTTGATTGTGCTTTCGGTAAATTGCGGAAACGTCATCCGCATGGCGACATAAAACGCCAGCGCGACGGCCACGATCACCAGCGCCACGCTGCGATACGTGACCGTCGTCCAGGCGATATGAAAACCCGGTTTACGGTTGACAGGAGACACTTTGACCGAAGAACCTCGCCAGCCCTAGCGCATTTGCGGCCAAAGAAAACGGTAGCATAAGAAAAACAAGGGGATATACACGGAAGGGGCACGGGAAGTTACCTTGGTGCAGAACTAGGGTTACTGCCAGCCCGAGTTCGCACGCTTGCCGAGACGCTCTGTCATTTTGGGCCCTGCTCTTCCCCGCCGGCTCGGCTATTCTTAATGCTTCCTCGTGAACGGCCCTACCCAATTCGCCCCCGACCGCGGCTGGCAATGGCTCTCCTCCGCCATAACCCTCGTATGGGCCCTCGCCCTGGCCGACCTCATCTTTCACATTTATTTCAACAACCGCTATGGCTACTTCCGCGACGAGTTCAATTACATGGCGTGCGGCGATCACCTCCAGTGGGGATACGTTGATCAGCCGCCGCTCATTCCCTTTCTGATTCACATCTCCCGCGCAGTGCTGGGAGACTCCTTGCGCGCGATTCGCTTCATTCCCGCTCTGGCCTCCTCGCTGCTGCTGGTGCAGACCGCAGCCCTCGCCCGCGAACTGAGCGGACGCCGCTATGCCCAGATACTGAGTGCCGGTTGCATCTTGATCGCCGGCATGTATCTCTCCAACGGAAGCCTGCTCGGAACCAACTGCCTCGAGCCGAACCTGTGGATGGGATGCGCATACCTCGCCATTCTCGCCATCAAGCGCAACAGCCCTCGCTATTGGCTGTGGTTCGGCATTGTCGCGGGCATCGGCCTGGAAGAAAAGTACTCCATCCTCATCTTCGGCGTTGGCATGGTGGTTGGCCTGCTGTTCACCTCCCAGCGCCGCGTCTTTCTCAACAAATGGATCTGGCTGGGCGGCCTCGCCGCTTTTCTCATCTTCCTGCCCAACCTGTTGTGGAACGTCCACTACCACTGGCCGTTCGCCGAATTGATGCGCAACATCCGCGCCGAAGGCCGCGACGTAGTCTATGGCCCCGTTCCTTTTTTCGTGCAGCAGGTGATGCTCCTCAACCCCTCGAATGCACCCATCTGGATTATTGGCCTGGTTGCATTCTTCGCCTGGCCTCAGCTTCGCCCCTATCGCGCGCTCGGCTGGTGTTTTCTGGCATGCTACGTGATCTTTTTCGCGCTCCACGGGAAGAATTACTACCTGTCGCCGATTTACCCCGTGTTCCTGGCGGCGGGCGCTGTGCGAAGCGAGTCCCTGTTCGATGGATTAAGGACAGAATCGGCTCGCCAGTCCTGGAGAAGGTCCATCGTCGTGGCGCTTCTGATTAGCGGCGCCGTTGGCCTGCCAATGTCCGTCCCTGTTCTCTCTCCAGCCACTTTTGTCCAATACATGCGCCTGAACGGCATTCCACTGGCTAAGACGGAGCATTTCGGTAACGTGTCGCCTCTGCCCCAGTGGTATTCCGACCAATTCGGATGGAAGGAGATCGCCGACGAAGCCGTCGTCGCCTGGGACCGCACACCCGCCGACGAGCGCGGCTCCGATCCGAACAAAGCCTGCGGCATCTTCGCCCAGGATTATGGTCAGGCAGGAGCCGTTGACTTCTTCGACCGCAAGCTTGGCCTTCCACCCGCTCTCAGCGGCGACCGCACCTACTGGCTCTGGGGACCGCGCGGCTATTCCGGCCACTGCATGATTGTTCTCGGCGACCGCCGCGAGCGCCTCGAACAGCTCTTCGGCGAAGTCGAGTTCGTCGGGGTTTCCGCCGACAACCCTTGGGCGCTGGAAAAGCGCATCGGCGTTTTCATCTGCCGCAAGCCGAAGTTCGGCACGCTGGCCGAGCTTTGGCCGCAGCTCAAACGCTGGCGTTAGGAACGCGGTGCCCAGCCGGAATATTCACGATGATTCCGGAACTTCGGGATTGGCTCCAGTTCATTAGGGCCCGTAAAATGTACCAGGTCAAAAGCAGGAGAATGCGTCAATGTCGAACCCGACTCCGGTCGCAATCGTGACGCTGGCAGGAGTGCTCCTGTGCTGGATCTTCTTCGCCGGCATTTTCCTGCTGCGCAAGCGCCCGCCGCGAGCGCCCGACGCCAAACGGGACCGGATGGCCAGTCTCGGCATCTTGCTGCAGATCTGCGGCTACTTTCTGGTGTCTTTTCAGCCGCCTCGGCAGCCGTTTCTTCCGCCAGTTGCAGCTCTCGAGGGGATCGCAGGAGTCGTCTTTGGCGCCTTTACCATTGGCGTTGCAGCTGCCTCCGGAGCGCTGATCGCATCCTCCGTACGAACGCTTGGCAAACAATGGGCGATCCGGGCGCGACTGGTGGAAGGCCATCAACTAATCACCGAGGGTCCTTATTCGTATGTTCGCAATCCGATCTACACGGGAATGCTGGGAATGCTGATTGCGACCGGCTTGGCAACAGAGCACTGGCTTGGCCTGATCATCGCTGTCCCCATTTTCGTGGCTGGGATGGCGATTAGGATACGAACCGAGGAGAAGCTCCTGCGCGCGGAGTTCGGAGAGCAGTTCGAGGATTATGCTAAGCGGGTGCCGGCGGTGATTCCATGGATTTATTGAGGGCCAGCTTTGACTCTTCCGCACCCAGGACGCGAAGGGCTAATCGTGGAAAGCCATCCGGCTCGATCAGTTTGGTTAACCCTGTCGCCGCGGCGGAATTTGATTTGAAAGGACGCAGCTTCCTGCCGTGCCGCAACCCCCACCAACAAGAAAACCGGTGGGCTTCCAGCCCGCCGGTCGCCCTTACCACACTGTCGGCACCGCCCGTGATTTGCGGATTTGGGCATCCGCCGTTACGAGCGTGAGCCCCTCCACGACGGCGGTCGCTCCGATGATTCGGTCGGCGGGGTCCTTGGGATAATTTTCGGGCAGGGCAAGTGCCTGCAAGGCGATGTCGCCGGTGATGGGCAAGACGATGAACCGGCGCTCAACCTCAGACAGAGTGCTCTTAACGTCGGGCTGGAAGTTAACTCGTCTGCGAGCCGCAAGCAAGGCGATCTCAAGTAGCGTGATGTCGGAAACGGCGATGCCACCACGTTCTTCGCGTGCTTTCTCAATCGTAGCCTGCGCCGCCGCGGATACTCGCTGATATTCCTGGGCCAGCCAGACCACTACGTGCGTGTCCAGCAGAATCAATAGAGATCGCCCCACTCTTCGGGAGTGAGCACCGGAGAGACAATGTCACCCTTGATTTCGATTCTCCCCTTACCTTTCATGAAGCCGAAAATGTCGTCCTTTTCTTTCTCGACCGGCACAAGCTTGGCTACCGGCTTGCCGCGCTTGGTGATGACGACGGCCTGGCGCTTGGCCTGGACCTCATCCATGATGGCGAGGCAATGGACTTTGAACTCACCAGCCGGGATGGTTTTCGTTTTCATGGCAAGCTCTGGACTATGGTCATTATACCATGGCCATACAGAGCTCGAGTTTAGAAAAGTACCCGGAGGGGCGTCATCCTGAGCGAAGCCGTTCTTCAGGCGGAGCGAAGGATCTCCCTTGCAGCGACTCCTGGGTCAAGCCGCGCCTGCGAGGAGGCCCCTCCGCCCGCTGGAGAAAGCGCGGACGTTCGGGATGACGCCCGCCACGACATATCAGAGGCCGGCAGGTCTTGGCGGGGCTGGTAGTTGACCGTCGGTGCTGCGACGTCAGATACGATTTCTACGGGGATCGCTTACCCATATCGCTCCCGCATAAACTCCGCGATCCCCGCATATGCCTTCTCTAGTGTCTGCTCATCCGGCAGAAATACGATGCGGAAGTGCTGCGTGCCGGGCTTTTGGCCGAAGCCGGAGCCGTGCACGACCATGACATGCTTCTGGCGGATCAGTTCCTTCACGAAGATTTCGTCGCTTTCAGGGATTTCAATGCGCGGGAAGGCGTAGAACGCCCCGCGCGGGGCAACGCAGCTCACACGCGGCGTCGCCTCGCACCATCTCTGCGTGAGATCGCGGCGCGAGCACAGCTTGCGCCGCACGTCGACCAGATGATCCTGCGGGCCTTCCAGCGCCGCCCTGATCCCGTACTGCTCCGGATGGTTAGCGCATAACCGCGCGCGCAGCAGGCGGTGCACGCCTTCGGTGTAAGCCTTGACCGCGCCGGCATCGCCCGACACGATGCCCCATCCGATGCGCCATCCGGGGACAAGATAGTTTTTCGACATGCCGCCGAAAGTTACGCAGGGCACGTCGGGCGCGACTGCGGCGAAGGCGATATGCGGAGTGGCGTTACCTAGAGAATCGGAATCGAGAATCAGCTTGTCGTAAATTTCGTCCGCGAAAACCATCAGGTTATGGCGGCGCGCCAGTTCCGCGATCTGCTCGAGCATTTGTCGCGTACACAGTGCACCCGTCGGATTATTCGGGTTAATCAGCACGATGCCGCGCGTGCGCGGCGTGAGCTTGCGCTCGATGTCGGCCAGTTCCGGTTGCCAGCCGTCGTTTTCATCCAAATCGTAAACGTTGAGCTTGATTCCCAACTTACAGAGAACCGCAGAATAAAGCGGATAATCCGGGCTGGGCGTGAGCACGTCTTCGCCTGGATTAACCAGCGCGGAAAGGCAAACGTCTACCGTTTCGCTGACTCCGGTCGTAACAAAAACATCGCGCGCCGTGGTGATGCCCTTACGCGCCGCCTCGCCGCGAATAGCTTCGAGCGCCTCGGGAATGCCGGACGAAGGCGCGTATCCGTTCTTGCCGTCGCGCATGGCTTTGTACACCGCCTCGATGATGTGCTGCGGCGTCTCGAAATCGAAAATGTTGGGGTCGCCTACGTTTAGCGGCAAGACTTTGTGCCCCTGCCGGATAACTTCGTCGGCGACGCAGGCCAGGTCACGAATAGCGTAGCGAACGTTGTCCAGACGCGTGGCGGCAGCGATTTCGCGGGCTTGAGTCATAGGCATGGGGAAATTCTAACCGCAGAAGGCCGGAAATCATAACCACAGAGGACGAGGATAGCGGGCCTGTCTGAATTGTAGGGGGTCGTCCCACTACGGCTACAGGCTGACTCTCTTTTCCGCTCCGCGGGACTCAGTGCGGACTAAAGCTCAGCGAGATTTCTTCGCTGGTCTCGGTCGGGGCAGGAGCGTATTTCCACTTCCGCACGGCGGCCACCGCCGCTTCCGCCAGGATGGGATTGCCGCCTCGAATCTGGACCTTGGCGACCGTACCGTTGGGTAGCACAGTAGCGCTCAAGCGGACCAATCCGCCGATTTGGGCGTGCTGCAAGGCTGCGGGGTATTCCGGTCTTACCGTGACAATGACTTTGCGGGAAGACTTTTCGGCCGTCGTCTGGGCCGCAAGACCCGGCGCCCAGGCACTGGTCGCGACCAGCAGGAGTGCCCCGGTGAGGCGCACAACTGCCCGGCCGAAACCGCGCTCGGCCTGGCGAGATCGATCCTTCGCCAATCTTCGAAGCATAGTTGTACACCCCAGCTTTAGACCACAGTAGGAGATGGGGGCCGGGATGCACAAGATTACCAATGTAAGTGAAGCCCTTTTAGGCTGTTGATAGGAAAACCCTAATCCTCTCGGTGGCAATGAGCGAAGGGAGGTGACCTTCGGCGCGTGCAGGTCTCGAAGATCAGAAGGCTCAGACACGCAGGCCGCGTCGGGGCAGAGAGGAGCAAGAAGACGCTGTCATCCTGAGCGGAGAGTGCGACGCTCGAAGGCGCGTCGCACGCGCAGTCGAAGAGCCTGCCCTGAGCGAAGCCGAAGGGATCGCTACTCCGCAGATACTGTTTGCGAGGATGCAAGGCATTCGCACGAGGCAGGAGGCCCTGCGCTTAGCGTATCGTGAGAACGCCTTGACGGTCCTGTGGCGGCGCACCCCGCTCAGAATGACGAATTGTGGGGGACTGTTTATTCCGGTTTCTGTCCGGTGTTGTGGCCATTTTCTCGCGCCGTTGGGGCTGAGTCGTTCCCCGTTTTCACCAGACGAGGCCCGACTAGCAACCCAAACAAGGCCACCGCTATTAAAGAGAGCAGGAAGGCTCTTGGTTCAGAAAATGAGTACTTAGCGACCAGCCATTTTTCGACGGCATTCCCGATACCCATTGCGAGAAAGAGCACCAATAAGAATTTCCAGCGAGGCATGCTTAAAACTGCACCTCTTCCCGCGTTGTACGCCGATATGAAGTTCGACTTCTTTGTGGGATTCTCCACTAGTGCCTCCCGTTCCTGGAGAATAATGTGCGTCTTAATCCTCCCGGTCGATCTGCGCTTTCTGCAGCTTGTCGGAATATCTTAGACCTTGTTTCGCTTGGTGAAGATCCGCCACCGCCAAGATAAGTAAATTGAGAAAATTAGGAACCCGGAGAGGAGATCAAGAAGGGTCCTTTCAAGCCCAGATAGCAAGAATCTAGCTGCGAGCCACCTGTTAACCTCCAGTGCGAGGATAAGTGCCGCGCCCAACCCGACGCCGCAAACAATGGCCCAACCAATAGAGAGGGGCCGTTGACGGCTCTCGATTGCCTGCTTGGCCGCTGTGTACGCGGACCTGAAGTTGGACTCCCGGGGCGACTGATCCATAGCTCCTCCTATAGCGGTGGCAAGAACAGATTCTAGCCGCAAAGGATCCAGCCAAATCAATTCGCAAACCTCAGCGTCCTCCGCGTCCTCTGCGGTGAAGCTTTAATCCTCCCGATCGATCTGCGCTTTCTGCAGCTTGTCGGAGAAATCCACGTACACCGACTTCCACTCAGTGTAGAAATCAATCGCGCCGATGCCGCCTTCGCGGTGGCCGTTGCCGGTGGCCTTTGTGCCTCCGAAAGGAAGATGCACCTCGGCCCCGATCGTGGGCGCGTTGATGTACGTGATCCCGGCGTATAAATCGCGAATGGCCGCGAACGCCTTGTTCACGTCTTTGGTATAGAGCGCCGAAGACAATCCGTACTCGATTCCGTTGGCGATCTCGATGGCGTCGTCGAGACCGTCGCAAGGAATGATGGAGACGATCGGGCCGAAAATTTCTTCCTGGGCGATGCGCATCTTGGGGTCAACGTCAATGAACACGGTCGGTTCCATGAACCAGCCGTGGGCGTACTCGCCCTGGTCGAGCCGGTTCCCGCCGCAGACCATCTTCGCGCCTTCGTTCTTGCCGATCTCGACGTAGTTTAGGTCGGTCTCGAGCTGCTTCTGGTTGATCGCCGGACCCATCTCGACGGTTTCGTCGAGGCCGTTGCCGACTTTCAGCCCTTTGGCGCGATCCACGAAACGATCAATAAACTCGCGGTACACGCCCTTCTGCACGATGATGCGGCTGGTCGCCGTGCAGCGCTGGCCGGTGGTGCCAAACGCACCCCAGACGCCGCCTTCGATAGCGAGGTCGAGGTTGGCGTCGTCGAGCACGAGCATCGGGTTTTTGCCGCCCAGTTCGAGGGAGCAATGCTTGAAGCTCTTCGCGGCGATGCCGCCCACGATGCGTCCCACTTCGCTCGATCCGGTCAACGAAATGGCGCGCACGTCGGGATGCTCGGCGAGCGGCGTGCCAACCATCGCGCCAAATCCGCTGACTACGTTGATCACGCCCTTGGGCAGGCCGGCATCAGTAAGAGCGCGAACCAGATTGAAAGTCGAGAGCGGCGTATCCTGCGCCGGCTTGATCACGCAAGTGTTGCCGCAAACAACCGCAGGCAGCAGCTTCCATGACGAAATCGCCATAGGAAAATTCCATGGCGTGATCATGCCGCAAACGCCGATCGGCTGCCTGACGGCCATAGCGAACTTATTAGGCATTTCCGACGGCACCGTTGGCCCGAACAAGCGTCGGCCTTCGCCGGCGTTGTAGTAGCCGGCGTCGATCGCTTCCTGCACGTCGCCGCGGGTTTCGGCAAGAACTTTACCCATTTCGCGGGTCATCTCGCGGGCATACTGTTCTTTGCGCTCGATCAGGATTTCGGCGGCGCGGAACACGATTTCGGCGCGGCGCGGAGCCGGTACCAGACGCCATTTGGCGAAAGCGCGCTTGGCGGCGTCGACGGCGGCGTCCACGTCGGGCTTGGCCGATTTCTGGAAGATGCCGACCAGGTCGCGGGTGTCGGCGGGATTGCGGTTCTCGAAAGTCTCTCCAGTCGAGGCTTCGACCCACTCGCCGTCAATGAAATTCTTGAAAACCTTTGTGCCGCCGTAGTTCAGGGCGGCCGGTGTCGCTAACGTGTCGGTGGCCATGATGCCTCCTTATGATTGCCGAATGACGATTGCCGATTTGTGAATGGGGTCCCGATTGGAATGCTTACGGAGATCCCCCAAACCTTCCTGATGCTACAACCGGCGGGGAAGGGGCGGCAAGGCGAGGAACCTCGATTTCAGCCCTCCCCTTTTCGATGCCATCATCCCCAGCGCAGCCGGTCCTCAGGCAGAGGGAGGGAACTCGGACGCGCTAGCTACACTTTCCCTACACGCGAGATCCCTCGGCCCGCTGGTGAAAACGCGGGCCTTCGGGATGACGCACCGTGGGCGGATAGGCTTTCGGATGCTCCTTCACCTGCGACGCACAGGCTCCCTTGGGTTGCCAGTATAATGACGCACCACCCCACTCTCGTGTGCTTCCGCTTTCCCCGCGAATCTGCTTAAATCAATAACAGCGCAGTTCTTCATTGCGCAACACCGGCGATGAGCTGGTGTTCCTACGATCGTGGTCGACATTCATTCGCATATTCTCCCCCAAATAGACGACGGCCCGAAGTCCTGGGATGTTTGCGTCGCCATGTGCCAGGCGGCTGCGGCCGACGGCATCACCCACATGGTAGCTACGCCGCATGCTAACGACCGCTACGCCTTTGATCGCGAATATACCGAGGGGCTGGTGGCGCAACTGCGGCAACTCGCTGGCAACACACTGAAAATCAGCCTGGGTTGCGACTTCCACCTGTCCTACGACAACCTGCAGGACGCCCTTGCCCATCCTGCGCGCTACACGATTGAAGGCACGCGCTACATGCTGGTCGAGTTCTCGAACTACGGCATCCCGCAGCAGATCATGGATTCGCTGCTCCGGCTGGGCGATTGCGGGCTTACGCCGATTATCACCCATCCCGAGCGCAACCCGTTCCTGCGCGAGAACCTGCCGCGGGTGGCCGAGTGGGCGCAGCAGGGCTGCGTCATTCAGATGACCGGCTCGGCGCTTACCGGAGCCTGGGGCGAGCGCACCCACCGCGCGGCGCTGTGGCTGCTCGAGCATCAGGCCGTGCACGTGCTCGCCACCGACGCGCACGACATGGAGGATCGTCCGCCCGTGCTGTCGAGAGCGCGCGACGCTGCCGCTGAAATCTGCGGTGCAGAGATTGCCCAGGCGCTGGTCGAGGCCAATCCGCAGGCCATTGTCAACAACGAGCCCCTGCCCTATTTCCCGGAGCCATCGCTGGCCAGCTATCGCAAAGGGTCTTAGCTCAGCTTTCAGCTTTTGGCTCTTGGCTTTTGGCTCTTGGCTTTTGGCCCTGGGCTGCGACGGCATCCGCCAGCTAGCACAAACCCAAACTGAACCGCGCTTCGGCAGTTGCTGATCTGATCGCCGTGCAGAATGCCTCATGCGGCGATTCCTGGGCTGGCTGACGTGCGGGGACGAACCTTGCCGAGGCAAGGCATGGGTCAGGCGGCGCGGGCCTGTACGGGCAAACTAAATCGATTTAGATGACAAATATAAGTCGTTGTGGTTCAATAGCTTACAGAGATTTTTTATCACACGACATGAAGCTTGCAACACTCTAACGAATCAATGCGTTGCGGCCGATTGCACTGTTTGTGATGCACAGGACGAAAAGGTTGTCTCGACTCCTCAAAAGCAAAGAGAAGATGGCTCTGCCTATTGCGGACCCGACGAATCACTCGGAGGGGCAGCAGGCGTAGGAGCCGGGGCGCTCGGCATCGGAGCGGGCGGCGTAGCTGCAGGCGTTGGCGGGCTGGTGGTCATGGCGCTTTCGGGATTGAGTAGATGATCCTTACTCGGCCCAAGGCCAAGGCTGATCAGAGCGCGTGAGTCGGGAACTTCCTTGGTCTGCCAGCCATGGTCGCTCTGATATCGCCGCATGGCATCTTCACTGGCCTGATTCCAGGTCCCAGTAGGTTCTCCAGACAGATAGTGCTCACGGATGAGCGCTTCCTGAATGGTGCGAGCGCGGTCCGGATCGATCTTCTTCTGACCTCGCACCCGTGCCGTTCGCTTCCTCCGCATAGAACGATGCGCGGCGGAAGCGTGGGCGGCGCTCGCTGAAGCCGTGGAGCTTTTCGTCGTGGAGCTTTTCTTGACGGAGGACTGGCTGTCGGCGGCAGGCTTAGCAGTTGAGGGCTGCTGTGAACCTGTGCCGTTGCCTGCTGCCTGCTGAGCGCTCGCCGCTGGAATCAAGACACAAGTAGCGAGCAGCGCGCAGGCTGCGCGTAATCGTGCTGTCCGAGTTTCATGCGCACATACAGGCATTTGCAGCGTACGGGAAGCTGGGACCTCAAGGGCTAAAGCCCACAGCAACGACCCCGCCCGAATCGCATCGCTAAAAGCGCTGCGCCACCCAAAATCGGTGTCCGCGGAATATTGAAACCGAACCATTCCCACTGAGGGAAGATCCCCCCCGCGCAAACACAACGCCCAACGGACTGGCATTGTAATCATCCCCGAGGAAAGGGTACAGTGCCAGTTCCCGTTGGGCGGGTGCTGGTTACGGAAGTGTACCGGCGTCGAAAATGGTGCCGTCCTGCTGGGTCGAACCTCGCGGCCGCACCAGGAAGACAACATCCTGTCCGCTCTTCAAGCTGGCTTCGATGCGGGCAAAGTCTTCTTCGCTGTTGACCGGCTGCTTATTGATCTCCAGAATAACGTCGCCGCGTCCTAGGTTCACATCTTCAGCAAACGAACCTGCCTTCACATCCTGCACGATGACACCTTTGGCGGACGGCATATCCAGGCGCTCAGCCATCTCCGGCGTCACTTTACGTACGGTCACACCAAACTTGCTCGGTCTAGGAGCGCTGGCGTCGTTCTCTTCGTCTTCGCCGAGCTCTTTGCCAAACAGCTTGGCGCGATCCGCGATGGTAACTGCGGTCTCCTGTTGTTTGCCGTTACGAATGAAAGTCAGCGTGACCTTCGATCCGGGCCTACGAGAAGCGATGTCTGACACCAACTCGTCTCCCTTGCTGACTTTCTGGCCGTCCACGGCGACAATCGTGTCGCCGATCCTCAGGCCTGCCTGATCCGCAGGACTGCCCGCGACCACGCTCGAAACCGTGATCCCGGAGCCGGTGCCGTAAACCCGGGCGATCGCCGGATTCTCGACCTGGTCGAACTTGATGCCGATCGAGCCGCGCTCCACGCGGTGGTCGGGCTGAATCAGCTGGTTGTAAACCTCGACCACAGTTTTCGAGGGCAGGGCAAAACCAACGCCGGCATAGGCATCGGTCTGGCTCAAAATGGCGGTATTGATGCCGATGACCTCCCCGTTCATGTTGACCAGCGGCCCGCCGGAATTGCCGGGGTTGATGGCTGCATCCGTCTGGATGAACTGCTGGAATTGACGGTTGGGCACGATATCGCGGCCCTTGGCCGAGACGATTCCGGCAGTCACGGTCTCGGACAAGCCGAACGGGCTGCCCACGGCCACGACCCAATCGCCTACCTGCATGTTGTCGGAATCGCCCATCTTGGCAGCGGGCAGGGGATGGTCCACCTCCACCTTGATCACGGCCAGGTCGGTCTCCTGATCCGTGCCGATCACTTTGGCGTCATGCTGCACGCCGGGTGGGTCATCCTTGAAACGCACCCGGATGCGATCCGCTTTCTCCACCACGTGCCGGTTGGTGACGATGTAGCCCTTGGCATCGACAATCACGCCGGAACCCAGCGAACGCTCGCGGATGGGGCCATCGTTGCCGCTAAACGGATTTTGCCCGCCGGGTCCGCCGAAGAAGTGGCGGAAGAAATCGTCCATGCCGCCGCCGCTGTCGTCGTCATCGTCTTGGCCGCCGCGGCGCCGGTGCACGTTCTTGATAGTCGATTCGGTGTTGATGTTCACCACGCTCGGCTCCAACTGCTTGGCCACCTGGGCAAAGGCATTGGAAAGCTGCTGCGCGAAACCGTTGGCGGGCTGGGACGTGGACATAGAGAGCGGGGTCGCATCCCCCGACTTCTGCCCCTCCTTGCCCTTCACACCGAAGGAAATGACCGTGCCGATCACAATCCCCACGGCCAGCGTAGCCACAATACTCAACGAATAGGCCCAGCGATGGGCCTTCATGCGCATCCACATTGCGCTTGAATCCATAGTTCTACTTCCCTCCGAGAATCTGAACCCTTCCCATTATACCCATTAGGCGGGGCGGCCGGAGCCGCTCCCGGACTGGCCACGTTTGCCTCACCATCAAAGGGTTACCGCCTATTAGACGCACAAACGAGTGAAATCGTTTGATGCAAGATCCGGGGTCGATATTGTGGGCCTGCGGTGTAGTGGGAAGAGATTAGAAGAACAGCTACGTCAAGAATTGTAAGCCGAGCGTGCCCCCGTGCGGTGGAAGCATGAATCATGCGCGAAACTTACTTGGCTTCGTACACTGTCTTTCCGCCGACCACGGTTCGCAGAACCTTGATGCCCAGCAGTTTGTCGGCGGGCGATGCGGTCGGGTCACGGTCGAGCACGGCAAAATCGGCCAGCATGCCCGGAGCGATCTTGCCTTTTTCCTTCTCCTCAAATTCGGCGGAGGCCGAGCCAACCGTATAGGCGGCGATGGCCTGATCCATGGTGATGCGCTGTTCAGGGAAAAATTCCTGCTTGCCGTTTTCGCTCTTGCGTGTGACCGCGGCATAAAGTCCACGGAAGGGCGAGACCGGCTCGACAGGATAGTCGGTGCCGAAGGCGAGGGTGACGCCCTTGTTCAGAAATGCTGCCCAAGCATAGGAAAGCGCTGCGCGCTTAGGACCAAGCCGCGCCTCGGCCCAGCGCATGTCGCTAAGCACGTGGCTGGGTTGCATGGAGGCAACGACTTTCAGCTGCTTGAATTGCGCGATTTGGGCAGGCGTGGTGACCTGGGCGTGCTCGATGTGCAGACGGTAATCGTCTCCGCCGTTGGCAGCTTTCACGTTCGCTTCTTTCGCTGCTTTCTCAGCGGCGGCGAAGGCATCGAGTGCCATCTGGATGGCCTGATCGCCAATAGCATGAAAACCAATCTGGAATCCGGCCAGCACGCGTTCTTTGGTCATCGCATTCAGCTTGTCAGCGTCGTAGCGAGCCAAACCGGAGTTCTTAGGATCGTCAGCGTAAGGCTCGGTGAGCGCGGCGGTGTGCCCGCCCAGCGAGCCATCCATGAAGCCCTTCAGCATTCCGGTGTGCAGCATGAGGTCGGACTGCGGATGTGATTCGCGCTTCTTTTCGAGCTGCTCGACGGTTTCGTCGAAGGGCAGCCACTCCGAGATACGTGCGGTCAGCTTGCCTTCTTTTTCCAGCTCTTCGTAGATTTGAAAGTTTTCCCACTCCGGCGAATAATCTTGCGCGGAAGTGACGCCATTCTGCGCCAAATCCGCCAGCGCGATTTCGATTGCCCGCTTCATCTGTTCATGCGTGAGCTTGGGGATTGCGAGGCGGACGGCGTCCTGGGCGGTGTCGCGCAGAATTCCAGTGGGTTCGCCGGCTTCGTTGCGGTCAATCTGGCCGCCCTGAGGATCGCGGCTGGCCAAGGTGATGCTGGCCAATTGCAGGGCGCGTGTGTTGGCCACGGCGACGTGGCCGTCGACGCGATCGAGGAATACGGGATGGCCGGCGGAAACCTCGTCCAGGTCCCAGCGGCTGGGCAAGGCTTTCACCAGCCAGAGGCTTTCATCCCAACCGCCGCCGAGAATCCATTCTCCGGGTCGCGCGGTTTGCACCTTGGCCGAGAGCCGCTCACGCATTTCATCGAGCGACTTCACGCCAGTGAGATCCACGCCGAGTTTTTGTTGTCCGGCATCGGCGAGGTGCAGGTGAGCATCGTTGAATCCGGGCATGAGGAAGTGCCCGCCGAGATCGATCACCTGAGTGTCGGGGCCTTTGAGCTTCATCAGGTCGAAGGTCTTGCCCACGGCCTGGATGCGACCGCCGCGCACCGCGACGGCCTCTTCGCGCAGGATGGAGCTGAACGGCGTGTTGGAGGGCACGCCGGTGTAGATGTTGGCGTGGATGAAGATGATGTCGGCTTTGGGCTTGCCTTCCTCGGGCTTGGGAGCGGGGGTCTGGGCCAGAATCGACATGGAAGTGAAGAGCAGGGCACACATGAGGAAACAGACTTGGACCTCAGAGGCTGAAGCCGTTCCCAAGGAGAAAAGCGGAATCGGAGCGCTGAAAACGCTGCGCCACCCAAAATCTGCTCTGGAATTTGGTTGTTCAAAATCCGAGATCGAGTTCATTCCCCCACCCCCGCCAGCGCGAGCATGGTGAGCAGAATGCGCTTCAAGGCCAGTTCGCGCCCGTTGGAATCGAACCACTCCTGCAAAGTGTGCGCCCCGCCGCCCGATCCGCCGCCACCAATGGCCACAGCTTCGAAGCCCAGCGACAGAGGGACGTTCGCGTCGGTCGAGGCGCGCTGGATCTGCGCCGCATTGCCCAACTGCGCATCCACAGCGCGCACCACCTGCAAAATGCGCGCGCTCGGCGGCAACTCGCCCGCCGGACGATTGCCGATCACCACCACTTCACAACTTACGCCGGCGGGACGCTTTTGCGCCGTCGAGCGCATTTCGGCCGTCATGGTCTCCTCTTCCACGGCCTGATTCAGCGCATGGCGCAACGACTGCTCCAGCCGCTCCATCTCAGCCATGGAAGTGGAGCGAATGTCCACCTTCATGCTGGCCGACTCGGGAATTGAATTGACCGAAGTGCCGCCGCGCATGACTCCGATGTTGAACGTGGTCTTGGGCGCGGTGGGCACGGGCGTAGCGATGAAGCTTCCGATGGCTTTGGCCAGAATCACGATCGGATTGGGCGCGCCGAAATCGCTCCAGGAATGCCCGCCCGGCCCGCGCACAATCACTTCGAAGCGGCGGCTGCCGAGAGCTTCGGCAACGATGGTGTCAGCGCCCGCGCCGTCGAGCACGACCGTATAGGCGATCGAATCCTTCCAGCGCGGCGTGGAAAAAATGTGCCGCATGCCGCGCAGGTCGCCTTCGCCCTCCTCGCCAACATTGCCGATGAAGACGAACGGCGACGCGTGGCGGATGCGCACCGCGCGCAGCAAGGCGGCAATGGCGAGCATGGCGGCCACGCCGGCACCGTTATCGGAAACGCCGGGGCCGTAGATGCGGCTTCCCTGCTGGCGAATATTCAGCGGCGTGTTGGCGGGAAAGACCGTGTCAATGTGGGCGCTGAGCGCGACGTAGCGGCGTCCGAAGCCGGGATGCGTGCCGAAAACGTTGCCCACGTCGTCAATGCGAACGTCGTCGAGGCCAACCTCGCGAAAGCGCTCGGCCAGCCAGGCGGCCCGCGCCGACTCGCCAAACGGAGGCGCAGGGATGCGCGCCATCTCCATCTGCCAGTGGGCCAGTTGTGGTTCGTTCGCGCGAAACCAGTTGAAGGCCGACCGCACCTCGGGCGCCGCGGCCAAGAGCGCGACTTCGTGCTGGACAGCAAGGGCAAGCTCCGGCAAGTCCGCGCCTGGAGAATTGGGGCTCATTTGTGGGCCAGTTTACAACGCGGGAGAGGAGGAGGGGATTAGCAAAGACGGGACCGGCCATAATCCGCGGCGAGATGGACAAACCTAACTCAGAATCCGCGGTCCGTTCGCGATTAGAGGGGGCTTAGAAGAACGGCCGACAGGACCTGTGATCAGCGCGAATCGGCTGCGTCCACGCATTCCAGTATCTCTGCGTCGGTGAGGGTGTGGTCGCTTTGCTTGGCGCGCTGGTAGATGCGATCGACGACGCCGTCAGTGGCGGCGATGCCATGGCGCTCCAGCCAAAACAGAATGTTCGATTTGCCGCTCATGGGGCCGACGTCGATGATTTGGTCGAGGCCAAAGACGTGCGAGGGTACGCCGGAATAGACCGTGTTTGCCAGCTCGACATCGTTCTTGTGATAGGCCTTAATGATGGCTGAGGCGTGCACGCCAGTAGCGGTGCGGAAAGCGTCGTCGCCGGCCACGGGATAATTCCTCGGAATGGGCACGCCGGTCGCACGCGAGACAGCCTGGCAGTATTCCTTGAGCTTGGTCAAATCCTGCTGGTCCCAGGGTGGGATGCCCATCAGTTTAAGATTGACGAGCATCTGATCGATCTGCGTGTTGCCGACGCGCTCGCCCAGTCCGATGGCGCAGCCATGCACGCAATTCGCGCCCGCGATGATCGCCGCCATCGAGTTGGCGATCGAGAGGCCGCGATCGCTGTGGCCGTGCCAGTCCACGCGAATCTTCTCTCTTGAAGGCTTGACGACTTCGTCGATCACAAAGCGCACCAGCGCCAGCACGCCCATGGGAGTGGCGTGGCCGGCGGTGTCGCACACGCAGATGGCGCGCGCGCCGCACTCAATCGCCGTGGAATAAAGGCGCTTCACGGTCTCGGGATCGCAGCGGCTGGTGTCTTCGGTGACGTACATCACGTCCAGACCGAGCGAGACCGCGTATTTAATGGCTTTTTCGGTGGTGTGGAGGAGAAAGTCGTCGCTCCAGCCTTCGGTGAAACGGCGGATGGGACTGGAGCCGATGAACGTCGCGGCCTCAATCGGCAAGCCGGTCTTCTCGACGATTTCGGCGATAGGGCGAACGTCGTTTTCGTGGGTGCGGGCGGCGCAGTTGGCACGAATCTTCATCTTGTGGGCGACGATCTCGCGTGCGAGCGCAGTGACGGCTTCAACCGCGCGCGTTCCAGCGCCGGGCAGGCCGAGATCGAGGGAGTTGATTCCCAGGGCCTCTATCAGATGAAGAATTTCGATTTTTTCTGGAATGGAGGGATCGCGCACCGAAGGCGATTGCAGACCGTCGCGCAAGCTTTCGTCGTTGAGCAGAATCGGCCCCGACGGCTTCAATCCCGGCGGATGATTCTTGTTCCAGTCGTAGATGAGGTCGGAGGTGTTCACTCGCTTTTGGCTCTTGGCTCTTGGCGTTCCGGGGCTCGTGCGTTGACCTGACCAGCTCAATCAAAGCATTGTTCAGGCGACCAAGGAAGTTGTCCCCACCCGAAGGCCCAATCGCAACCCAAGCGCCAGAGAGGTTTGCCCAACAGCTGACAGCCAAAAGCCAAGAGCTACTTCTCTTTCGGCGGCACGGTCAGCCCGAAAACGGAAAGCATGCCTTGCCCCGCCACGTTGACTTTCGTCTCGTCGGGATTGGGAAGGTACAGCGTTTTGCAGTTCTCGCAACGATAAACTTCGGCGTTCGGTCCCCAGGCCTTTTCGATATCGCCGCACTCGCGCTCGACCACGTCCTTCATATAGAACCAGCGTTTCAAATGGCCGCCACAGAACTTGCCCTTTGCGTCTTTTTCGTTGCAGGCCCGCTGCCCGGTCTTCTTGACTTTTACCTTGTGGCGGGGAAGCTGCTGAACATTCAGAGAGCTGGAACTGGTCACCGAGCTGGTCGACAAAGAATCTACCCTCGCTTGGGCGGGCCGCGTTTGTCTTCGCAAATCGCCGCCGGATTCGGCTGATGGGGTGATTGTATCTCAGTCGCGAGTCGCGAGTCGTGGATCCATTCTAGTCCCCGTGGCCGGTGGCCAGTGGCCAGTTAGAATCAGTAGGTGCCGCACGCTGACCACTGGCCCCTGGCCACTGACCACTGAATTTATGATCACGATCGTTTCCGGACTTCCGCGCTCGGGCACATCTTTGATGATGCAGATGCTGGTGGCGGGCGGGATGACGGCTCTGTGCGACGGCGAACGCGCGGCCGACGTGGATAATCCGCGTGGCTACCTCGAGTGGGAACGAATCAAGCAACTGCCGAGCGATCCCGGCTGCATTGCCGAAGCTGAAGGCAGGGCGGTCAAGGTCATCTCGCAACTTTTGTTGTCCCTGCCCGCCGGGCATGAATACCGCGTGATCTTCATGGAGCGCCCGATGGCGGAGGTCATCGCTTCGCAGGAGCAGATGCGGCGAAGGCGCGGCTATGCAGAGGCCGCCAACGCCGCCGCGACGTCGGCAGCATTCGAGAAGCATCTGCGCAAAGTGAATGAATGGCTGGAAAGCAAGCCGTACGTGAAAACTCTTCGCGTCGGCTATCACGAGGCGCTGAACCAGCCGAAGGAGACTGCGCAGCGAGTGGCGCGCTTCCTCGGAATCGAATTAAACATTGCGGCGATGGCCGATCAAGCAGATGCCTCGCTGTACCGAAATCGGGGGAAGTAGCCCGCGGGCAGTTCAGACCGTGTTTAACACTGCGCTCTGCGGGTCGTTGGACGAGTCGTGCCGTCCCTGGGGACTCGGTTCCTCATCTCCCCATCTACCCCAGGATTTACGTCCTGGGCTATTCTCTTTCGCCCCTTCGGGGCTGGGAATCTGCCAGTGCTCGCTCACCCGTCATCGCGAAACCTGGGAAAAACAAAGATCACAACTGCTTGCGCCGGATCACTCCCGCGGCGCGCAGAGCGCCGCGGAGGCGCGCGCCCAGGCTGCGGGCAAATTGAAAATCGAGGAATCCCTCCATCTGCTGCGCGAAGCGCTCGCCGTAGCCGTACCACCAGACCTTTTTCATCCCGGGCGCATGGTCGACGTCGAGATATTTCAGGCGCACCATTTCTTCCAGGCCGAAGCGTCCGTGCGTGCGGCCGATGCCGCTCGATTTGAAGCCGCCATGCGGAGCTTCGCTGATGCCGTAGCAGGAAACGACATCGTTAACCATGACGGTTCCGGCGTGAATCTGCCGAGCGATGTGCTCGCCGCGACGCGAGTCGCGGGTCCAAACGCTCGCCGCCAGGCCGTACTCGGAATCGTTGGCCAGACGCACGGCTTCTTCGTCGCTGTCGAAGGCCATGACGGGTAGAACCGGGCCGAAGGTTTCTTCCCGCATGATGCGCATGGCGTGGGTCACATCGGCCAGAACGGTAGGGCGATAGAAGTTCTTCCCCAGCTCGAGAATGCGGGCACCACCGGCCAAAACCAGCGCCCCGCGGGCTTTTGCGTCTTCGACGTGCGATTCGACGATAAGCAATTGTCGTTCGTGGATCAGCGGCCCAACATCGGTTTCGCGGTCTTCCCCATGCCCAACGCTCAGCTTTTTCGTTTTCTCGACGCAGGCTGCAAGAAACTTCTCATACAGGCTGCGATGCACGTAGCAGCGCTCGACCGACAAACAGGCTTGTCCGGCGTTGACGAACGCTCCCCAGACGGCGGCGCTCGAAGCCACATCGATGTCGGCATCGTCGAGCACGAGCATGGGATCTTTGCCGCCGAGTTCGAGCACGACGGGGAGCAAGCGCTCGGCAGCAGCCGCGGCGATGCGCTTTCCCGTGGCTACGCTGCCGGTGAAGACCAGCTTGTCGATCGGCGCATGCACGAGCGCTGAGCCGGTCGAGCCGTCGCCGGCGACGACCTGAAAAACATCTTCGGGAACGCCTGCCGCATGGAGCAAGGAGCGTAATTCCAGTGCAATCGAAGACGTTAGCTCCGACGGCTTCAGGATCACGGCATTTCCGGCGACCAGCGCGGCGAGCGACTCGGCAGCGGGAATCGAAAACGGATAGTTCCAGGGCGAAATGATTCCAATGACGCCGTAAGGTTCGCGCAGCAATCGTCCGCTTTTGAGCTTGGCGACGAGATTGCCGTGCGGCAACGGTTCGTCGGTGAGCAGACGGTACGCATGGTCGATGAGAAACCGCGCCGCGTCGAGCACGACGAGGACTTCTGTGACCAGGCCTTCGGCGCGCGGCTTGCCGGCTTCGCGCGTGATGGCGTCGGCGATTTCGGATTTCCTTTCGTGCAGGAGGCGCTGGAATTCGCGCAGAATCGCGATTCGCTTCCTAAGGCTGAGGTAGCTCCATGCAGGCTGTGCGGCGCGAGCGCGAGCCACAGCGGCGAGAACTTCGTCTTCAGAGGCGCAGGCGAATTTGCGCAGGACTTCACCCGTCGCGGGATTGACCGAGGCGATGGCGCGGGCCGCGATCTGCGGAGAGGTTGGCATAAGTGCCTCAGGGGCTAAAGCCCGTGTCTTTCGTGGGTTTGAGCGGCGCGGCTGAAGCCGCGCCCTTTCAAAACCCGATTTATGAGGATGCCTTCTAGTACTGAACATTCACCAGATATAACCCGCAAGCGGGCGCGGTCGGGCCAGCGGCGGAGCGATTGCGGGCCGCGAGAATGCGCGTCAGGTCCTCGACCTGCAAGGTTCCCTTGCCGACGAGGATGAGCGTCCCCACCAGATTCCGCACCATGTGGTGCAGGAACCCGGAACCGCGAACGGTATAAACGAACTCTTCTCCGGCACGTTCCCACGCCGAAGAAAAAATCCGCCGCACGTTCGAGTCTGCTGTAGAAACCGTCGATTCTTCTTCCCTTCGTATTTGCTCGTGTCCTTCCTGGTTGGCCCTTTTCTGCGGATCGACCGCGGCAAACGAAGTGAAGTCGTGCTCGCCCACAACTAAGGCTGCGGCTCGCGTCATCGCCGCCTCGTCCAGAGGATAAGGATAATGCCAGACATAGCGGGCGAGAAATGGCGGACAGATAGCTTTTCGATAAACACGGTAACGATAGGTCTTGGCGCGCGCCGAATGGCGCGCGTGAAATTCCGGCGGGGCTTCGCTCACCTCGAGCACGCGAACGGCAGGTGGCAAGATGTCGTTCAGGGCTTCAAGGAAATTCTCCGTGGGGACGGAAGACTCCGTGACAAATGTCATGACTTGCCCGAGCGCATGCACGCCCGCATCGGTTCGACCCGAACCCTGAGGCAGGACTTTCTCGCCGGTGATGCGTCCAATAGCTGAAGCGAGTGTGCCCTGCACGGTAACGGCGTCCGGCTGCACTTGCCATCCGGAAAACTCCGAGCCGTCGTAGGACAGAATCACTTTTAGATTGCGCAAGGCTAAGTCTCTTGTGGTGCGATCTTTCGAGTCCCAGATCGCGATGCGGTCATCCAAGCATTTTCGGGTGTGGCTGGCATGACGACGACAAATGCCTTCGCCAGCAATGTACCAGTTCCGCGGCGGCGGTATTGATTTGATTTCACATTTAGATCAGAACCGCGGCGGCTGAAGCCAAGCCTGGGTTGCGGTTGGTTATACTGGAAGGCTCCCGTCGCAATCTGGGCTGTGCGAGCGAAGGCTGAAGCATGGGTGTGCTTCGACGGCCGGAGAACAGAATTGCGGAAGCGCCATAGACGCGGCGGCGGGAAAATGGCTTTTCTGCTGAGCTTTCCGGAACCTTCTCGCCGTCAATTGCGTACTAATGCATGGCGGCGGGACTGTAATTGCTTCGCTCTGCCGCGCGCAGCCAAATTCGAAATTCTATTGATGCAAGAACTTAATCCATCAGTTTTGACGAACGGAGACAAGTAAATGCCATTCGCATGTTCTTCCGTGACCTTCCGGCTGGCTGCTGTGACAAGCCTGCTGTCGATGCTGACTCTGGCGAGCTGGGCGCAGGAGCCGCCCGCGGCGCCGCAGCCTGCGGCGGACAAGCCGCTGCCGGTGATGAACTACGCCGAGCCGGTCTCGCACTTTCCGAATCCGATGGGGCCCTACTCGGCGCGGCACCTGGCTCCGCCGAATCTGGCCAACACGCCGCGGATTGACCAACTCATGCACGACGGCAAGGTCTATTTGTCGCTGAATGACGCGATCGCCCTGGCGCTGGAGAACAATCTCGACATCGCCATCGCGCGCTACAACCTGAATATCGCCGACACCGATGTGCTGCGGGCGAAGGCGGGCGCCGCGACTCTTGGTGTGAACACCGGAATTGTGCAGAATACGCCCGGTGGGGGCGTTGGCGGGCTGGGTGCACAGGTCGGTTCAGGCACTGGTGGCACGACGCTCGGGGCGGCAGGAGCGGGCGCCGGAGCTGGCGGCCTGGTTGCCTCCACTCTCGGCCTGGGGCCGCTTATCACCAGCTTCGATCCAATCCTGACGGGCACATGGCAAAGCGACCACGCAAGCTACATTGCGACCAGTCCGTTTCAGGGCACCCTGCAGAGAACTACGACCGCGAACTTCGGCTACGCTCAAGGTTTTCAGTGGGGGACTAACCTTTCGGTTGCCTTCAACAACAGCCGTATTACGACCAATAGCGGCTATCAAACCGTTAGCCCAGATCTGAGCTCTGGGTTCCAGTTTCGCCTGACCCAGCATCTTCTGCAGGGCTTCGGCTTCGCTGCGAACAATCGCTTTATTCGCATCGCAAAGAACAACCGTGAACTTTCGGACGTCGCTTTTCGCCTGCAGGTGATCACCACGGTAGATCAGATTGAAAACATGTACTGGAACCTCGTTTACGCATATGAGAATCTCCGGGTGAAGCAGGAATCGCTGACGTTCTCGGAAAAGACGCTCTCCGACACGAAGAAGCAGGTCGAGATCGGCAGCCTTGCGCCCATCGAAGCGGTGAAGGCACAGAGCCAGGTAGCCTCGGACCAGCAGGCTTTAACGGTCGCCAAAACCGACCTGCAGCTGGAGCAGTTGCTCATGAAGAATGCCCTCAGCCGGACCCTGAACGACCCTGCGCTGGCAGGGGGCGAGGTGATTCCAACGTCCACGATGGAAGTCCCGGAAAACGAGCCGGTCCAGCCGACCGAGGACCTGGTTAGTGAAGCACTACGCCACAGGCCGGAACTGGTAGAAAGGCGCATCCAGTTGCACAGCCAAGAGATCAGCAATAAAGCAGTGCGCAGTGCCCTGCGGCCGTCCTTGGACCTATATGCTTACTACGGCGGCTCGGGAGTTGGCGGCTCGCAGAACCCAGCCAATGTTTGTCAGAACGCAAGTCAGCCGTTCTGCGCCACCTCTAACCCCAATCCACTTTTTGGACAGTACGGGCTCGCCCCTTCGGTGAGCTACGCCGACACGCTTAACCAACTCGTTGACTCGAGCGCTCCCGACAAGGGCATGGGCCTGCAGTTGAACATCCCCCTGCGCAACCGCGCTGCAGAGGCGGTGCAGATTCGGTCGGAACTGGAATACCGTCAGCTGCAGATGGCCCTGCAACAGGAGGAAAACGAGATCAATATCGAGGTGCGCAACGCGCAGTTCGGCGTGGAGCAGAACCGGGCCAGCGTGGCTGCGGCGCAGGCGGCGGTGGACTACGCGCGGCAGTCGCTCGATGCCGAGCAGAAGAAATATCAGTTCGGCACGTCCACGACGACGAATGTCTTGCAGACGCGGAGCGCACTGGCGACGGCCGAGTCGACGCTACTGTCGGCCACGGCGGCTTATGAAAAGTCGCGATTGGAACTGGACCGGGCCACCGGCGAATTGCTCGACCACGCCGGCATCAGCATTGACGATGCCGCCAAAGGCACGGTAACGCGCATGCCGAACGTGCCCTACGTTGCGCCGCGCAAGGAGCTGCCGACGACGGAACCAGCGCCGGCGCAGCAGTAGCAAAAGCAGGCCTCGGACCTCAGACGTCGGACCTCGGTCGATCTCAGGTCCGACGCCCAACGTCTGAGGTCTGAATTTCTCACAATTCTTTACAATCGCTCTGCGCGTTCACTAAACCCTCACCATTTAAGATGAACTGACACGTTCCCGTGTCCGCTTCCAGCACAGGCATTGTGGGATTTGCTGGCGGAGACTCTGTGTCCGGTGATCGAGGAGAAAAACTCATGTTCGTACCGCGTTCGATTTCCCTGATGCAATTGAGGTTCTGTGCGATGGCAGTGTTCTTCGCGTTAGCGTTTCCCGTTGCGCTACGGGCGCAGCAGACCGCGCCGCCGGCCGCGCCGCAGCCGGCGCAGCCGCAACTGATTCACCTGAGGGACTACTCGGTTCCACGATCGGCGTTCCCCAATGTGCTGCAACCTTATGCGCCGGTGGAGATGGCGCAGCCGACTCTGGGCAATTCCCCGCGCATTGACTCGCTGATGCGGGATGGCAAGGTTTATCTCTCCATTGACGACGCGGTCGCGCTGGCGATCGAGAACAACCTCGATATCGATATCGCGCGCTACAACCTGGACATTGCCGGAACCGACCTGCTGCGGGCGAAGTCAGGCGCAACCATTCTGGGCGTCAACGCGGGCATCGTGCAGAACACGCCCGGCGGCGGCGTGGCTGGACTCGGCGGCACGGTCGGCTCGGGCACGGGAGGAACGACGGTCGCGGCCAGCGGCGCGGGCACGGGAACCAACGGCCTGGTCAGTTCGACTCTGGGCATTGGCGCGCCCATCACGAGTTTCGATCCGCTGGTGACGAGCACGCTGCAGCTGGATAAGGACGATACGGAATCCACCAGCGTCTTCAGCCCGGTTCCGATCGTGGCACAGAATACGTACACTGCCAACTTTGCCTACACGCAGGGGTTCCAATGGGGAACGACCATGTCGGTCGGCTTCAACAACACGCATGTAACCACCAATAACCCCACCAGCCTGTTGACGCCGCAGCTCGGGTCGAATTTTCAATTCCGCCTCACTCAAAACCTACTGCAGGGGCTCGGCTCGCTGCCCAATACTCGCTTCATTCGCATCGCCAAGAACAATCGCGAGATCTCCGACGTGGCTTTTCGCCTGCAGGTCATTACGACTGTGGATCAGATCGAGAACATGTATTGGGATCTGGTTTACGCCTATGAGAATGTGCGCGTGCAGCAGGAGTCGCTGGCCTACGCGCAGAAAGCGCTCGACGATGCCAAACATCAGGCGCAAGTCGGCACTGCGCCTCCCATTCAGGTGGTGAGTGCACAGAGCACGCTCGCAACGGATGAGCAGAATTTGATTGTGGCGCAGAACAATCTGCAATTGCAGCTGCTGCTGATGAAAAACGCAGTCAGCCGCAGCATCGAGGATCCGGCGCTGGCTGAGGCCGACGTAATTCCCACCTCCACCATGCAGATTCCGCAGGAAGAGCCAGTCATTCCCATCCAGGACATGATCAACGACGCGCTCCGCCATCGCGCCGAGTTGGTGGAGTCGCGCATTGACCTGAATTCGCGCGATCTCAACAACAAATCGGTGCGCAACGCGATGCTGCCAACCCTGCAAGCCTTTGCCTACTACGGGGGATCAGGGCTTGGCGGAGATGTGAATCCTGCAGTGCCGACCTGTTCTAGCAGTTCCGGCAGTTTCTGCTTCAACCCCGCCAAAGCTCCCCCTCCGTTCCGGAGCAGCACGGCGGTGAGCTATGGCGGTACGCTGAACCAACTGGTCACGTCCACCTCGCCCGACAAGGGGATCGGCCTATCTCTCACCATTCCCCTGCGTAATCGCGAGGCCCAGGCCAACCAAGTACGCGCCGAACTCGAATACCGGCAGGCCGAGGTGCGGGAGAAGCAATTGGAAAATCAGGTGCGAATCGAGGTACGGAACGCGCAATTTGATGTGCGACAGAATCGGGTCGCAGTGCAGGCAGCGCAATCGGCGGTCGATCTGGCGCGGCAGACTCTGAATGCCGATCAGGAAAAACTGAAAGTCGGCCTCACCACGCAGGTGACCATTTTGCAGGATGCGGCCACGTTGACCACCGGCGAATCGAATCTGGTTTCCGCCAAAGCCGCGTATGAGAAATCGCGCGTAGAACTGGATCGCGCAACCGGATTGCTGCTCGATCACGCCGGGATTGATATCGCCGACGCCACGCGCGGCGCGGTGACGCATTTGCCCAATGTGCCGTATGTTGCGCCGCGGGCGGATGCGACTCCGGCCGGACCGCCGAGCTCTGGTGCGACGCCAAGTGAGGCGGTGCAGCCGGGAGGACAGATGTAGCGCGGTGGGGTCAGAGGTCAGTGGTCAGGTGGTCAGGGGACAGAAAGCAAGACGCGGATCCGCGGTTCCCGGTCCGAGGCTCGTGGCTGTGCCTCGCATTCTATTGCTGATTGTCGATTTGTGATTGATGATTGGTGATTGATGTTGACGATTGCCGGTTGATTGATCTTCATCCGGTTCTCCATCAACAATCAAGAGATCAACAATTCTCCATGACAATTTCCGTGGCCATCGTGGCGATGGATGAAGAGGCCCACATCGGCCGCACTCTGGCGAGCGTGCGCTGGGCGGATGAGATCGTGCTGGTCGATTCCGGCTCGAGGGACCGGACCTGCGAGATCGCGCGCGAGCATGGAGCACGGGTGATTGTTGAACCGTGGCGCGGATACGTCGCGCAGAAGCAGTACGCGATCGATTTGTGCACCAAGGACTGGATATTGCTGCTCGACGCCGACGAGGAAGTCAGCCCCGGTCTAGCCGAGGAAATCCGCGCGGCAATTGCCGATCCGAGTGCCGTGAGCGGCTACCGGCTGCCGCGGAAGAATCTGTTCCTCGGCCGCTGGATGCGGCATGGCGGATTCTATCCCGATCCCAAGCTGCGGCTTTTCCGTCGCGGCCAGGGATTCGTCACCGGCCACGATCCCCACGACCGCTGCGAACTCAGGCCGGATGTGCCTCAGCAGACGCGCCAGTTCAAGAACGCGCTGGTGCACTATACATATCCCAACCTCACGCTGTATATCGCCCACATGAATCGTTATTCGTCGCTGGGCGCGCAACTGGCGGTGGCCGAGGGGCATCGCGGCTTCAGTTTCTTCGACATTGTGCTGAGGCCGGTGGCGACATTCATCTACAACTATTTTTTCCGTCTCGGATTTCTCGATGGCCGCGAAGGCCTGCTGCTGCACTGCTATCACGCGGTGTATGTGTCGTGGAAGTATGCCAAGGCCTGGGAGCGCTCGCGCGGCGACGGTTGACCGAGTAAACGCGGGAGATTAGTCGCAACCGAACGAGAAGCGCAGAGCGGCACAGATTTCGTTCATGCGGGGAGAACGAAGCTGGGCCACGCGCCTCCCGAGTCGTTGTTGCGACACTGTGACCGCGTTGTGCAGGTTGACGGCGCAGGCCACCTTCATGCCATCCTCTTCGCTGAGAGCAACCTCCGAGGGCACGCCTCGGATGGTAGACGTAATCGGCGCCACCGTGACCGTCGAAAGATAAGAAATGGCGCTATCACGGGTGAGGACCAACACCGGCCGCCGCTTGTCTGGAGGCGCAAAGCGGTAAAGGCGGATGTCGCCCCGGGCTATTCTGCCGGCCACGCCGCCTCTTCTTCCCAAAGGAGCGTTTCCCGCTGCGTTTGCGGACGCCGCCTGTAGCCCTCGCGGTCGCGCACTTCGCGGCCTTCGCGGTCCAGCCTGCGGAGGTGCTCGCGCAGCGCATCGCGGACCAGCGCGGAACGATTCCGTCGGGTCCGGCGTGCGGCGTGGTCGGTGGCCTGCAAAAGAGTTTTGTCGAGAACGACCTGGATGGTTTCCATATGTTGACTCTATTCCACAGTATACTCCACACCTTAACGATTGGCACTGTTGACGATGCCCGGGGTGCGATGCGGGCCGACCAGTCGTTCTGAGCTTCTTTCCGAGCGTCTTTCTAAACTGGGCTCTCCACCTTGCTCGTAGCCCCGCTCTTGCCTATCATCGAGTCAGGCCACTGGGGTTCGCGGAGTTCGACCGACTAATGCAGAAGAAGCCGTCTTACCAGTCCAAACCGCCACAAGTTGCTGACAATCTGCTGGCGGACGTTTTCGAAAACCGCCATCCATCCGACGGCGAAAAGAACTGGGCCGAGAAGACGCTCGCGCCCACGCTCGAAAAATCTCCCGAGCGGCCGATTGGCGCGCCTTCGGGTGTGAATCTCGACGAGCGCGGACAGGCGCGGTTCACCACGATTTCCGGAGTCCCGATTCGCCGCCTCTACACACAGGCCGACTTGCCCGCGGACTGGAGCGAGGAAGCGTATCTCGGCTATCCCGGCCAACCGCCCTTCACGCGCGGCATTCACTCGACTGGATATCGCGGCAAGCTTTTTACCATGCGCCAGTTTTCCGGGTTCGCGTCACCGGAGGAGACCAACCAGCGCTACAAATATTTGCTTGAGCACGGCGGCAGCGGGCTTTCGGTCGCGTTCGATCTGCCCACTCTGATGGGCTACGACTCGGATCATCCGGCGAGCGAAGGCGAGGTCGGCAAGTGCGGCGTGGCCATCGATTCGCTCGAAGACATGGAGATTCTCTTCAGCGGCATCGACCTCGAAAAGACCACCGTTTCAATGACTATCAACTCGCCCGCGTCGGTGTTGTGGGCGATGTACCTGGTGGTCGCGGAAAAGCAGGGTGCCGACTGGAAGAAGATTTCCGGCACGATTCAGAACGACATTCTCAAGGAATACATCGCGCAGAAGGAATACATTTATCCGCCGGCGCCCTCGATGCGGCTGGTGATCGACACGTTTGAGTTCGGGTCGAAATTCACGCCGCGCTTCAACACGATTTCGATTAGCGGCTACCACATTCGCGAGGCGGGTTCCACCGCCTTACAAGAGCTGGCGTTCACTTTGTACGACGGCGTGGAGTACGTGGAGTGGGCGCTGCGGCGCGGGCTGGATGTGGACGAGTTCGGCCCGCGGCTGAGTTTCTTCTTCAACGCTCACAACGATTTCTTCGAGGAGATCGCGAAATACCGCGCCGCGCGCAAGATTTGGTATCGCGTGATGAAAGACCGCTTCCACGCGAAGAACGAGCGCACCTGGCTGATGCGCTTCCACACGCAGACGGCGGGCGTGTCGCTGCCGGCGCAGCAGCCCATGAACAACATTGCGCGCGTGGCGCTGCAGGCGCTGGCCGCGGTGCTGGGCGGAACGCAGTCGCTGCACACCGATTCCTACGACGAGGCGCTGGCGCTGCCGACCGAAGAAGCGGCGCGCATCGCGCTGCGCACGCAGCAAATCATCGCTTACGAATCTGGGATAGCACAAACGGTAGACCCGCTGGGCGGGGCTTATTTTGTTGAAAACCAAACCCTCCAGATGGAAACCGGCGCCTTCGATTATTTCGGCAAGCTCGACGCCATGGGCGGCATGGTGAAGGCAATCGAGCGTGGATATCCGCAGAAGGAGATTGCCGAGTCAGCGTACCAGTATCAGAGGGCGGTCGAGGCGAAAGAGAAAATCATTGTGGGCGTGAACGAGTTCACCATCGAGGAAGAGCCGCCGCAGATTCTCTACATTGACGAAACGGTTGCGCGCCAGCAGACGGCGAAATTGAAAGCGCTGCGAGCGCGGCGCTCGAATGACGACGTGCGGCGGGCCCTCGACGCGCTGAAGAAAGCGGCGGCGCAAGAACCCAAGGCGGAGTCGAGCGGCAATGTTTCTTCCGCCAACACCATGCCCCACATCGTGGACGCGGTCCGCGCCTACGCCACCGTAGGCGAAATCTGCGAGGCGCTCAGGCAGGTGTACGGCACGTACACGGAAGTGAGCATCACGTAAACCCAGCAATCGGCAATTGGCAGTTAGCAATTAGCGAACGTAGCCCGCCGTTGTGATGTCATTCCGAACCGAGTCGAAGGCTCGGTGAGGAACCTGCTGTATTCAACTTGCTGAGGAGTACACTGGGCTGAGCGTCACCGAGTCAGCCATGAATACTCTTCTCAGGAGCTTGGGTTTCATTTGGGTCCTGACAGCCGTGGCTTTCGCACAGCCACAACCCATTCCGGAGGTTGGGCTGTGTCAGCTAAGAGAGCACGCAAGCGAGTTCGATCACAAGGTGGTCACAGTCCGAGGTACCGCTTCTCTTGCATTTGAGGATTTCACACTTTACGACCCACAGTGCAAGGACTCAAAGGCAACAACAGTCTGGCTCACCTTCGGCGGGGATGTTTCTGACGTGGCCGTCTACTGTTGTGGTGATCACTCGCGGGAGCCGGGGCACGATCTACGGGTCGACGGCCAACCCGTTCCACTGCTGAAGGATGCTCAGTACGAACAGTTCTATAAGCTCTTGCGTGCAAGCCGAAATCGCATGCCCAATGGTGAACTCTGCACCTCAGATTGTCACTTCTATCGCGTAACAGTAACGCTAACGGGCCTCTTTCTTGCGGAGAAGAACACAAAGACAGAGCACACGGGCTACGGGCATCTTGGATGTTGCAGTTTGCTAATCGTTGAAAAGGTGTCTGACGTTACTGCTGAGAAGACTGCCGTACCGCTGGGAACATTCGATTGTGAAAGCTCAGTATGGAAGGCAAGCTCCAAGGACCTACCGGAGCTGGATTCGTACGTCCGATGCGCTTCAAACTGCGACGCGCGAACCGAAGCCCTGATCAAGCGTGTGGCCGCTCATTGGAACGATTCCCCAGTCATTGCGAACGGAAACATGAATGGTACGTTAAGAGACGCGACAGGTCCGCATCCAGTAGACCGCCTAAACTGGATTTCCGATGACCTTCTGACGGGCTATGCGATGCTCGCAGAAGAAACGACTCCGCCGGAGCTTTCTGTCACGCGACAAGCTTGCCGGCAAACCGGCAGCACGCCCGCTTCGAAATTGGCCATTTCCTGCGACGATTACGTCACCGCCGGGCCGCCGTGGAGTTCTGAGCAGAAGCAGAAGTTCAATGAGTTGATTGAGAAAAGCAATTTCGCAGTTACCGAAAAAATGGTCGCTGATTCCGCTGAGAAACTCTCATCGCAAGGAGAACAGTCCTGGCGGACAAAGCCTCTCTCCGCCGCAGCGAATGCCATTCTGGCTCGTGAAATTGGCCGCTGGAAAATTGCCGCTGATCCTAACTTACGCGCCGACAAGTGCACCGGCCCGGAGAGCCTACCGGATAACACATACGAGAACGCCAGTTGCTCGTGGTACTCGCCGGATGGCACGCAGGAGTTCAGTGTGGATTTTCTGAGGAAAAAGGACCTTGCTCTTTCAGCGGGTTCTCCGTGGCTGCTTACGAATGCACATGCGCGGATTTGCCGGTTTGATCCCAGCTTGACTGCAGCAATCATTCCCTGACCATTGTTCCAGGACTAGACCCCTCTTCGGATTGTCATCCTGAGCGGCGTTCTTTGCCGCGAAGGACCTGTGCATTTCGTCGAGGAGTGCATAGGTCCTTCGCTTCGCTCAGGATGACAAAAGCGAGGGTAGGGGCAGACAGTGCCCCGTGCGGCAGAGAGCTGAGTCCCTCAGGGGCTAAAGCCCCCTGCTCACCGGCGGGCTTTTTTCGCAGCGCTGAAGCGCTACGCCATCTAAAACCGGACCCTGCGGCACGGCTGAAGCCGCGTCCTTCCCGGTTGATGTGGACTTTCCCCGTAAGCCAGCGTAGCCGCGCCGCGGAGCTTCGCTACGCCGGACAGCCGGGGGCGGCTGTCCCCACATGATCCGGTTTGCCAATTGCTAACTGCCAAGTGCCGTCCTACCGCACCGCGCTCGCTGTCAGCCGCTTCGGGCCCGCCTCCAAAATGTGCTCGGGGCATTCCTTCATCATGAGCTTGAAGTTCTCGATGAAGCGGGCGGCGAGCGCGTCGTACTTGTTGTAGTACTGCTCCTGGCTGGGCCAGGTGTTGGCGGGATCGAGAATCTGCGCGGGCACGCCCGGGCACTCCTCCGGCACCTCGAATCCGAACACGGGATCTTTCTTGTACTTCACATTCACTAGCGATCCGTCGAGCGCGGCATTGAGCAGCGCGCGCGTGTGATGGATGCTGATGCGCTTGCCCACGCCAAACGGCCCGCCGGTCCAGCCGGTGTTGACCAGCCAGACGTGCGCACCATGCTTCTGGATCTTCTTCTTCAGCAGTTCCGCATAGGCCAGCGGATGATGCACCATGAACACTCCGCCAAAGCAGGCGCTGAAGGTGATCTCCGGCTCGGTGCCGAGGCCAATCTCAGTGCCGGCAATCTTGCTGGTGTAGCCGGAAATGAAGTGGTAGATGGCCTGGTCGGGATTCAGCTTGGAAATGGGTGGCATCACGCCCGAGGCGTCGCAAGTGAGGAAGATGATGTTCTTCGGATGCCCGGCGCGCTTCTCCGGCAGGAAGTTTTCAATGTAGTCGAGCGGATAGGCCGCGCGCGTGTTTTCGGTAACGGTGTAGTCGTTGAGATCGAGCCGGCGCGAAACGGGATCGAACGTGACGTTTTCGAGCACGGTGCCGAAGCGGCGGGTGCAGGCGTAAATCTGTGGCTCGGCTTCGGGCGAAAGACGGATCACTTTGGCGTAGCAACCGTCTTCGAAGTTGAAGACGCCGTTGTCGCTCCAGCCGTGCTCGTCGTCGCCGATGAGATGGCGCTTGGCATCGGCCGAAAGCGTGGTCTTGCCGGTGCCGGAAAGGCCGAAGAAAATGGCCACATCGTCATCTGAGCCGACATTGGCCGAGCAGTGCATCGAAAGAATTCCTTCGAGCGGCAGCAAGAAATTCAGAACCGTGAAGATGGTCTTCTTGATTTCGCCGGCGTAGCTCGAGCCTCCGATGATAGCCAGCCGCTCGCGGAAATTGATGATGATGAATGTTTCACTGCGCGTGCCATCGACCATGGGCGAGGCCTGGAATGCTGGCACGGCGATCACGGTGAACTCGGGCACGTGGCGCTGCACGGCGTCCTGACTGCGAATCTTCAGGAACATGGTGCGGGCGAACAGGCTGTGCCACGCCTTTTGCGTGATGATGCGGATGGGCAGGCTGTGCTCGGGATCGGCGCCGGCGTAGCAGTCCTGCACAAAAACGTCGCGCCCCTGCAGGTAGCCTTGCAGGCGGGTGAGCAGCGTGCTGAAGGCCTCGCCGCTGAACGGCCGGTTGTACTGACCCCACCAGATTTTGTCTTCGGTAGACTCTTCCCGCACGACGAATTTGTCCGCGGCGGCGCGAGCCGTGTGCTTGCCGGTCGACACGACCAGCGGGCCAAGGTGCGAAAGTGTTCCTTCCGAGCGGAAGATGCTTTCTTCGTACAGCGCCGGTGTGGGCAGGTTCCAGTAGACGCGCCTCAGATTCACCAGTCCGTGATTCTGCAGGCCGTAGCTCGAGGCCAGCTTGCCGGCCTCTTTCACGGCGGGAGATTGAACGTCGAGGTAGATGTTCATAGCCATTCCCTCACCAGCTTGCGGTCGCCGAGATAGAGTTCGTTCGCCGAGTTGGGGTCGAGAGCCCACTTGATGCGGTCCAGGCCCTCGGTGATGTCGCGGATCGCTCCGCAGTAGCTGAGCCGCAGGTGGCCTTCGAAACCGAACTCCTTGCCCGGCACTGTGACCACACGGACTTTTTCGAGCAGCAGATTCGCGAGTTTCTGCGAATCTTTCATATAGGCGCTGAAATCGGGGAAGCAGTAGAAAGTTCCGGCCGGCGGGTTGACTTTAACACCCTCGAAGGCCAGCAGGCGGTCGACCATCACGTTGCGGTTGTTCTCGAGCGTGACGCGCAGGCTCTCGATCGATGACTGCACGCCATTGAGCGCGCCCGTGGCGGCCCACTGCGACGGCGCAGCCGGCCCGGAAGTCTGCTGCGACTGGATCGTCGCCATAGCTTCGACAAGCGGCTTGTTGGCGATGGCCCAGCCAATGCGGTAGCCGGTCATGGCGTACATTTTCGAGACGCCGTTGATCACCACCATCTTCGACTGCTCGAGCGGCGCCTTCATGTAGTCATAGCAAATCGCCGCCTTTCCGCCGTCGAATACCAGCCGGTTGTAAATGTCGTCCATGATCAGGTAGATGCTCTTCTTGTCGCAGAACTCGACCATCTCCTGAATGAAATCCTTCGTGTACATCACGCCCGAAGGATTGTTGGGACTGTTCAGAATGATGGCCTTGGTGTACGAGCTGACCACGTCGGCGATTTCTTTGACTGTGGGGCAGAAGCTGCCGTCTTCGGCTGTAACCGGCACAGGAACGCCGCCGGCGAGCTTCACCATCTCGGGATAGCTCACCCAGTAGGGCGCGGGGAAAATCACTTCTTCTTTGGGATCAAGAATGGCGTGCAGCAGGACCATCAGAGCCTGCTTGGCGCCTCCCGAGGCGATCACGTTGTCGGCGGCGACGACCTTCTTGTAGTGCTCCTCTGTATAACGAATGATGGCTTTCTTTAACGCAGGGATGCCGTCGGGCGCTGTGTAGCGGATTTCGCCTGTGTTCAACACAGCGGTGCAGTTAATCACCGCATCCAGCGGGCATTTGCTCTTGGGCTCGCCCCCTCCCAGATGAATGACAGGCTCTCCTTTTTCGCGCAGCACAGAGGCTGTTTCATTCAGCTTGAGAGTGGCCGACTCTTTGATGGATCGTGCAAGCTGACTAAGACTCATAACGTTTCCCCTTCCTTCCTGTGCATATTCCAATCCCTCATGACCCAGCGGCGCTGGCTGGGCCGCCGTTTCGAGATGAGGGCGATCTGAAAGAGCTTACCGGACATCATATAGGACGCAGTGATTACAATCACAAAGCGGGGTGACGGAGAAACATGGTCGAAAAATGCTTCGATTCTGCCCTCGGAATCCGGGGCGGGAGGCCTCGGCAACAGCTACACTGCTGCTTTAGAGGCCAAGCAGGCGGGGCAGCACCTCACCGGCGTTGCCGAGATGGCATTCGGTGAAGGAGGAGACGTTGGCCGGGTGCTCGGGACCGACATAGAGGGTCCGGGCCTGGCCATGGACGTAGGCCACGAAGCTGGCGGCAGGTTCGACGACGCCGGAGGTTCCGACGGCCATGAAGATGGCGCAGTCGTCCAGCGCGGCATAGATCTGATTCAGAGCAAAAGGAACTTCGCCGAACCAGCAGATGTGGGGGCGAATCTGTCCGCCGCAAGGGCAGCGTGGAATCTCCGTGGGCGGCTCGTAGAGATTGGCGTCGTCAAACGGCGGGCGATGACAGGTGTCGCAGCGGCTCTTGAAAAGCTCTCCGTGCATGTGTATCACGCGTTTGGAGCCGGCCTGCTCGTGGAGATTGTCCACGTTCTGCGTGCAGAGAAAGAGTCGATCGCCGAGAATTCGCTCCAGCTTCGCCAGGGCGAAGTGAGCAGGATTCGGTTTGGCCGCGGAAGCGACTTTGCGGCGCATGGAGTAGAACTCCCAGACCAGGCGGGGATCGCGGCGCCAGGCGTCGGGCGAGGCGACGTCTTCAATGCGGTAATTGCGCCAGAGGCCGCCCACACCGCGAAAAGTGGGAATGCCGCTCTCGGCGCTGACACCTGCGCCGCAGAGGATGAACATGCGGTCGGTTGGGGAGATGGAGAGCATTCGTAAAACGAAATTCTACTCGCTCAGCAGCGTCAAAATCGTAGCCGCAAAGAACGCGAAGAAACGTCGCGAAGGCCCCGAAGGAGATCAGGTGTAGCCCGATGGTCACGCTGCCGAATCCCGGCTCGTGCTCTCCGAATGCGCCACCAATTGTGGCAGCGCGATGCCCAACCATTGTCCCAGGCGGCGGAAATGGTCGAGCCAATCCGCGGGCGCGCCGTGGCCGTTGCCTGCGATCGCCTGGGAGAGCCCGTAATATGTGTTCTGCGACTTCCACAGGTTCAGGTCGAAAGGCTGGGCGCGCGATAGAGCAACGACGTTTTCGACCTCTTCCAGGATCTGGGGATTGCCGGGGTTTTGCATCCAAAGGTCCACGAGCGTGTTCAGGCGGTGGCGCAGCGCGGATTCGAGGCTGGAAGCCTCGAGGTCGAATCCGCTCTGCCGAGCGCAATCGAGCAATGATCGAACTACATCCAGACCAGACGAGGGATCGGCCAAAGCGCGGCGCACGGCGCTGGCCAGCACAAACTCTGTCGTGAGCCGTAAAACCGGCGGCAGGGGAAATTGCAGCTCCGAGAGGAAGCACATCAGCGGAGCATGGTCCTGATAGACGCGACGATAGAGCGTTTCGGCGTCGCCCAGGGTCGAGTCCACGATCTGGTTCAAAACTCGAGTGCGCTCGTCGCGAAACAGCGACTTCAAAGAATACGTCGAGCCTGGAAAATAGCGGTCGATCAGACGCAGGCAATCAGGAAGATCAGCGCCAGAAAAGGCTTTGGAAGCCTGTTCGAGGAACCGGTCAAACCATTGCTCATCGCCCAGCGGGCGAACACCGGCGCTGAGATTGTGATCGCCGAAATGCAGGACCCCGAATCCGAAGGTCAGCGCAGTGTCGGTGATTTCGGAACTCAGGCGAGCCACGCCGGCCGCGAACTTCGTTTTCCCCGACTCGAGGATTTGCGACCGCTCCAGCGCGACCCGGTAGCACATTACGGAATCGTGGTCGTGGAATCCGTCAAAGATGGAGCGAATGGCGTAGTGGGCACCGACTCCGACCAAGTCCAGCATTGTGGGCTTGATGAAGCGTTCGTAAACGTGACGGCCGTTGCCTAGGCCGGGGACATTGCTCCAGGCTTCCTGCAGGCGCTGCAGAAAGGATTCCTCCCGATCCTCGCCTGAAACCTGGTGGCTCAACTGCAGAGCGCGTCCGGCATATTGCAGAATCTGCAAAGTTGCCGGGCCAGTCAGTTCGTCGAAGAACCATCCGCAACTGGTGTACATCAGCATCAGATGGCGCTGCATTTCAAGCAGGCGGAGGGCTTGCACGCGTTCGGCGGGCGAGAGCGGCTCTTTTGCGTGGCGGGCAAAGAATAGGTCTTTGTTGTGAGGAGAACGATCGAGCACGACTTCGATGTAGTCGTCGCGCGCGGCCCAGGGATCGGCAAACAATCTGGAGCCTTTGGCCTCGTACAGAGCGCCGAGTTCGTCGCGCAGCCAGTCCAGCGCCGAGCGCAGAGGACGGCGCCATTGCTGATTCCAGGCCATGCCGCCGCCCGAGCGGCATCCGCAATCGCTGGTCCAACGCGCGATGCCGTGGCAACAGCTCCACGACGTCTTCTCGATGATTTCCACTTCCTGCGACGGCGGATGCTCGGCCAGATACTCGCCGTAGTTGGTGATGCGAGCGAGTTGATTGCGCTCGAGATAGTCGAGCGCATAGGCCAGAGCCATATCGCCGTGCGGACAATGGTGACCATAGGTTTCGCCGTCAGTCGCGATGTGCACGATCTGGGGCCACGGGCGCGAGTCGTTGAAACCGCTGAGCAGGCGGTTGGCGAAGCGGACGCCATCGACCAGCAAGTTCTCGAAGGCGACCGCGTGCGAGATTGGACCGTCGTAGAAAAAAAGGCTGATTGTGCGGCCGGAAGGAAGGTAACACTGGTAGGCGCAGGTGGGATCGATCCTGCCGCCTTCCACGCTGCGCCATTCTTCCCAAAGGCGATTGCGGGTGCGTCGAGCCTGATGGGGAGCGAGGATAGTGAACTTGATTCCGGCTGAAATCAGCAGATCAAGGGTCTCCAGATCAACCGCGGTCTCGGGCAGCCACATGCCTTCGGGATCGCGTCCGAAGCGGTGCTGAAAGTCGCGAATGCCCCAGAGAATCTGCGTTCGCTTGTCGCGAGCGTTAGCCAGAGGCATGATCATGTGGTTGTAAGCCTGCGCCAGGGCTGATCCGTGGCCAGAAAAAAGCTGCTGGCTCAGTCGGTCGGCGGCGAGAATCTGCTCGTAGGCGTGGGGCGCGTGCTGTTCCATCCAGGAGAGCAAGGTGGGGCCGAAATTGAAGCTGATGCGGGAGTAATTGTTGACGATCTTCGCGATTCGAGACTGCTCATCCAGAATGCGCGCCGCCCCGTTCGGCAGGTAACATTCGGCGGTGACGCGCTCGTTCCAGTCGTGATACGGAGAAGCCGAATCCTGCACTTCTACGGCTTCGAGCCAAGGATTCTCTCGCGGCGGCTGATAGAAATGGCAATGGATACAAACGTAGCGTTCCATCGCACTGAGGCTCCCGGGAACGGCTCGCCGCAGAATCGGAAATCGGTTCTTGCGGTGCGAGGCCGCTCCTCGCGCAAGAAAGCGGGGAACCGGCACGCGTTCACGTCACCAGTTCCCCACTAGGGCAACAGTACCGCGGCGCGGCGCAGGGAGGGTATAGACATCTCTGGTACCCTCACGGCGGCGCGTTGCGGCCTGAGTGTGATTCGCCTCACAGACCGTCGAGGGGTATGCTCCTACCATTAGCCGGTTTGCGCAGGCGGACACTGCCGTGCGCAGGAACAGCGACCACCCAGTGGGAGATCTCGCGAATGCCAGAACCCGAAACTACATCCCTTCCCGACAATGCCTACCGGCCGCTGAGGCCGAAGGAACTGTACTTGCCCGTCGTGCCGGCGGAAGCGAAGTCGCCGGAGATCACGGTGCGGGCAGTCCTATGGGGCGTCGTATTGTGCGTGATTTTCACGGTCGCGTCGGCGTATTCCACCCTCAAAGTCGGCCAGGGGATGGAAGCGGCGATTCCCATCTCGATTCTTGCCATCGGTTTGGCCCGTGTGTACCAGCGGCGCTCAACGCTGCTAGAAAACATGATCATTACCGGCATGGGCGGCGCTTCCGCGGCTGTGGTGTCGGGTGCTGTGTTTACGGTGCCTGCGCTTTATGCTCTTCACCTCGACCCGCATCCAGTACAGACCATCTTCATCTGCCTGGCCGGCGGGTGCCTTGGCATTCTGTTTCTCATTCCGCTGCGGCGCTACTTTGTGCGCGAAATGCACGGCAAGTTTCCCTTCCCCGAGGCTACGGCGATCACCGAGGTGCTCGTCACCGGAGAAAAAGGTGGATCACAAGCCAAGCTGCTGATCAAGGCCACGGTTATCGCGGCGCTATATGACTTCTTTGTGACCACGTTCCACGTCTGGAAGGAGTATCTGAACTTCCAGTTCATCCCAGCGGTGCGGTCGCTGGCCGAGCGCGGGCGTATGGTTTTCAATTTCGACGCGATCGGCTTCATCCTCGGCCTGGGCTACGTGATGGGCCTGCGGGTTGCCCTGATCTTTTGCGCGGGTGGCGTTCTGGTGAACTTCGTGCTGGTGCCGATGATCTGGTTCATCGGCAGCCACATGGGCGAGGTCACGGTCTATCCGGCGACGATTCCGATTTCGCACATGGCGGCCGCGGACATCTACCGGAACTACGTGCGACTCGTTGCTGTCGGGGCCATCGCCAGCGCTGGGCTGGCCGGTCTGCTCAAGTCCTTGCGCGTGGTGGCAGGATCGTTCGGCATCGCGCTGCACGCGTTTCGGCACGGCGAAGCGCCGCACATGGAACGCACGGACCGCGACATTCCGATCGTCACTATCGTCGCCGGCGTGGTAGTGGGGGCAATCGCAGTGGCTGCCTTCTTCGGACGACTTCATGTTTCGTGGGCAGTGTTGGCCCTAGGTCTGGCGCTGACGCTGCTCTTCTCCTTCTTCTTCACCACGGTGGCGGCGAACGCGATTGCGACTACGGCGAACAATCCGGCAAGTGGCATGACGCTTCTGACGGTCATTGTCTCGGCGCTGGTATTGCTGAGGTTCGGTCTTTCCGGGGCTGCCGGGATGTTCTTTGTGATGGCCCTGGCCGGCATGGTGTGCGTCGCGCTCTGCTGCTCGGGACAGTTTGTCACCGATCTGAAAGTTGGCTACTGGATTGGCTCGACACCGGCGGCGCAGCAAAAAGTGAAATTTATCGGGGTGGTCGCGTCGGCGATCACTGCGGGGTTGACGATCATTCTGCTGGCCAAGGCATTCCAGTTCGGTGAAGCCGTGCCCGGCGACCCGCGACAAGTGCTGGTGGCGCCGCAGGCCTCGGCGCTGAAAGCGGTGGTGTCGGGATTCATGAGCGGGCAGCCGGTCCCCTACATGCTGTTTGGCATCGGGGCGATGATCACGGTGGTGCTGGAGATGCTCGGGCTTTCTTCGATGGTCTTCGCGCTGGGAATCTATCTGCCGCTGCAGTTGACCACGCCGATCCTGGTTGGCGGATTCCTCTCGCACTTGGTGAACAAGCGCGCGCAGAAGACCGGGGGCGAACAGGGCAACAGCGTCCGCGAGCGTGGCATCGTCATTGCCAGCGGATTGATGGCAGGCGGCGCGCTCGGCGGAGTGATTGGGGCGGCGCTGCGCATTGTGCCGAGCTTCAAGGAAGACTGGATTCAGACGCCGTTCTACGAGAACATGCCGGTCTCGCAGACAGTTTCCGCGCTGTTCTTCATAGGCTTGTGCCTGTATGTTTGGTTCGGTTCGCTTAGAACTGGGAAGGAAGAGGCGTGAATTCTCCCCGATTCTTTCCCGGTGCGTCATCCCGAGCGCAGCCGTTCTTCAGGCGGAGCGAGGGATCTCCTTGCAGGCAAACGTGTCGAGGGAGATCCCTCGGCCCGCTGGTGAAAGCGCGGGCCTTCGGGATGACGTCGCGCGAGGAGAGATAAGATTCAAACATGCCGTAAGTAGGAGGCCTAATGGATCAAATAGGAAAACATGTTGCCGACGCCGTGCTCGGCATTGACACATTGTGGGGCGGAGACGTCATGTGCCCTTCGGGCACGGGGCGGTTCATCGCCGATTGCTGGTTCTCCGATGAGCCGCTGCCCGAGGCGTACACGCATGCGGCAGCGGCGCGCTTGCGGCGGTCGGGCGGCGTCGCAGGCAAGAATATTGATCGGGAAGCAGTAGAGGAGTATCTGCGCGCGGTGAACATTCGGGAAGCCATTGCCGGAATCAGCCGTGAAGCAGCGAAGATGCGCGGGCTGCGCAAGCCATTCTTAATCAGCCTGGCGGATTGTCTCGAGGTGATGTGGGACCTCGCCATGGAAGTGCTGGGTAAAGGTGAACCCGTGCCATATGCGCGCTCGGTGGAAGCGGCGACGGGCAAGCCTCCCGAGCCATCGCGGCCCGAAGTCAAGCGGGAACGCGTTGCGGAATTGCTGGGACGGGCTGGCTACGCCTCGTCGAACTCCGGTGGGCTATTGCAGGCGGTGGATACCTGGCGGCACGATCGCATAAGTCCTCTGGCATCGGTTCGCGCGCTGAGTGCCGGAGTCATCGCGCATTTCGACAACCTTTGCGCCAAGAATCTCGTGCCGTTTCTTCCCCGGACGCTAGCGAAGGTTCCGCGAGCGAACATTGAATTTCTGCCCATCAAAGACGCCTGGTTCTCCGGCTCGATGAACTATATCGGGCGGGCACGCAATGCCGACGGCAGCCCTAAGTACGAAGCGACATACGAAATCAACGCTTCACTGCAGATCTCGTTTCCGGAGTTCGAACAACTTGTCAGCCATGAAGTTGTGCCGGGGCATGTCACGACTTTCGCGTACCTGCAGGATTTGTACGTTCGCGGCAAGGTGGGTTTTGAGGCCACCGTGCTGACCATGAACACGCGCGCGGCCACGTTGTTTGAGGGACTGGCCAACAACGCGGTACTGATCGCGCATGGCGTGACGGAAGTCGAGCAGTTGCCGGACGAGGAATTGCAGATTGGCTTGCTGCTGGCCCTGCTTCAGGATGACGCCAAGAATCAATCGTCTTACTTGACCTGGGGTGAAGGAAAGCCGCAGGCGGAGGTCGCGGCCACGTTGCGCCGCGATTTTCTGGTTACGGAAGAGCGCGCTGACAAATTGTCGGGCGCGTGGGGACGGCATCCTCTGTTGGGACGGATGTACTTGCCGGCGTATCGCTCGGGCACGGAGAGAGTCGCGGAGTGGCGGCGGAGATTTCCGGCGGAGAAGGTTCTTCCGGCTATTTACGGATGTCGGGGGTTGGTGGATATAGAAACGGTGGAGCAGGTGCTGAAAAGCTAGTCCCTCCGGGGCTAAAGCCCGCACTCTCATTGACTCTCGACGGCGCGGCTGAAAGCCGCGCCCTTTCAAGGCTCGTTCTTGAAACACGCTGCGGAACCAACTTTCTTGCCAATCACGTCGGAGGATTTTGCAATGGAACCATTTCGTCACCACATATTCGTTTGTACGCAGGAAAAGCCGGAAGGCGTCACTTCCTGTCCCTGCAACGGATCGTGGCGCGTTCTGCAGGCGCTGGAACGGGAACTCATCGCGCCGGGGCTGGACGATGACGTTCAAGTAACCACCTGCGGCTGCCTCGGCCTCTGCGATGAAGGACCGATCCTGATCATCTACCCCGAGGGCATCTGGTATCAGAAGGTGAAGGAAGAGGATGTTCCGGAGATCGTGAGTTCCCATCTGCGGTCGGGCCAAGTGGTGGAGCGGCTGGCGTGGAACGATGCGCCGGCGATGAAAAAGGAATCGACCGAGCATCGCGATCGCTATCGCGCCATGGTCAAGGCCAAAGACGAGGCCGGCGTTCTTCCCGACGACCTCTACGAAATGACGCGGTCTTATATGCCCAGCCGAGCGCTGCTCACCGCGCTTGAACTGGATGTGTTCACGGCTGTCGGCGAGGGCGTTTCTGCGGAGCGTGTGGCGCAGACAATTCATGCCGATCCCCGCGCCACCGAAATGCTGTTGAATGCGCTGGTGAGTTTGAAGCTGCTGGAAAAAGGAGACGGGTTTTTCTTCAACTCGGCCCGAAGCGCCCGCTTTTTCCGCCACGGTTCGCGAGACAATGCCCGCGACGGCCTGCTGCATATCGCCAACATCTGGCATCGCTGGTCAACGCTGACGGAGTGCGTGCGCGCCGGGAGCTCAGTCGCGCGCCGCGAACGCGATGACGCCGCGGTGAAAGCGTTCATCGCAGCGATGGATCGCAACGCGCGAGAGCGGGCGGGCGCGGTGGTGAAGGCAGTCGCAGCCAGCGGTATCAAACGGATGCTCGACCTGGGCGGCGGTTCGGCGGCGTATTCCATTGCCTTCGCGCGGGCGATCCCGGAGCTGAAATCGGAAACTCTGGACCTGGGCGAGGTCGTTCCCCTCGCGCGGGAGAACATCCGCAAGGCCGGGCTTGCCGATCGAATTATGACGCGGGTTGGCGATATGCTGCACGATCGGCTGGGAAAGGATTACGACCTGATCCTGGCGTCCCAGATTTGCCACATGTTCTCGGAAGTTGAAAACCGCGAGTTGTTCCGGCGCGCGTGTGACGCACTGGCGCCCAAGGGACAGTTCGTGGTCCAGGACTTTATTCTGGAGCCAAGCAAAACCGCTCCTCGCGCTGCCGCTCTGTTCGCGCTGAACATGCTGGTGGGGACGCAGGCCGGCAGCACATACAGCGAGCCGGAGTATGCAGCCTGGATGCGGGAAGCAGGGTTCAGCGACGTCCGCCGAGTACGGCTGCCCGGACCGAGCGGGCTAATGATCGGCGTGCGGAGGTAAAGGTTTCCATAAAGGGTTAGAACAAAGCAGGTTTCTCGACCCCACAGAATTTGCCCCTTGCCGGCCAATTCTGCTTTGCTCGAAATGACAAATCTTCCCGGGCGCGCGAAATTATTCCGCTCGAAATGACAAAACCGCAGGCGACTTTCTACCGCGCGGCCATGGCGCCGACCATGGACTGAAATACTTTGATTCCGTCGGTGCAGCCCAGTTCCGGCTCGGCGGAGCGCTCGGGATGAGGCATCATGCCGACGACATTGCCACCGGGGCTGCAGATTCCGGCAATATTGTCGAGCGAGCCATTTGGATTGGCCGCGGCAGTGATTTCGCCCGCAGGTGAGCAATAGCGCAACACAATTCGATGGCTACGGCGCAACTCATCCAGCATCGTAGGATCGCAGAAGTAATTGCCCTCCATGTGACCGATGGGGATGGTCAGCACGTCTCCCTGCTGGCAGGCGTTGGTGAAGGGAGTGTCAGCGTTTTCAATCCGCACCTGAACCGGCTTGCAAACATATTTCAGGCCAACATTGCGCATCAGGGCGCCGGGCAGCAGGCCCGACTCGCAGAGAATCTGGAACCCATTGCAGATGCCAAGCACCAACCCGCCGTCGTCGGCGAACTTGCGCACCGACTCCATGACGGGCGAGAACTTAGCGATCGCCCCGGTGCGCAGGTAATCGCCGTAGGCGAAGCCGCCGGGAACGATCACGGCGTCGCAGTTTTCGAGGTCGTGCGATTCATGCCAGAGAAACCTGGCTTCATGGCCGAGCACGTGTCCGGCGGTCCAGTAGGCATCGTAATCGCAGTTGGAACCGGGAAAAATGATGACGCCAAACTTCATCGCTGGCCTCGGTTGCAGGGATGTGTGGCTAGTGTAGCATGCGGGTTCTGTTCCCCCACCGAAAGAGGAGTGGGGGCCAATGGTGGTTGGGCAAAGCTGTTGTTTTTCCTTGGCTGACTGTGATTGAAATCATAGACGCCAACACGGCGCCTGCTTATCGTTTTAGAATGGCGATTTTGTTGACACGGAGTAGCGACCCTTATATTCTCGCGAGCCATAAGCGTGCTCCGCAACCCGGTGTGGCCGGTCCATATGATCTCGTGCCGCCCTCCCCTTGCCGCTGCCCCGGGGTTGCGAGACAAACAGAACCAAATTGACGACAGAGGTGAGTATGCGCACTCGTCTTTTTTCCTTTCGGCGCTCGTCCTGGTCCATGCTTGGAGCAATCGTTGCAGCTATCGTGTTGCCCGGTTTGACGACGCCCGCGTGGAGCATCGGCTTCCAGCCTGTTTCCGCTGACGAACTGAAGATGACGAGCGAGCCCAAGGCTCCGGGAGCGGCGGCCATCATTCTGTACCGCCAGGTGGACCACGACGACCGCCCCAAGAACGCGCACGAAGATGTTTATTTCCGAATCAAGATTTTCACCGAGGAAGGCCGCAAATACGCCGACATTGAGATCCCTTACGACAAGGAAACCGAAAAGGTGATCAACATTCGCGCCCACACCATCAAACCGGACGGTTCCATCGTCGATTTCGATGGCAAGGTCTTCGACAAAATGATCGTCAAGACGCGGGAAGTGAGGTACATGGCCAAGACCTTCACCCTCCCGGATGTGCAAGCAGGCGGCATCATCGAGTATTACTACACCACTGATCTAAGCGACCGATACTTTTGGTCCACTTCGCACTGGATCGTGAGCAACGAGCTGTTCACCAAGAGCGCAAAGTTCTCGCTTAGGCCAAACGACGGCAATAACCCTCCCCTGGCCATGCAATGGACCTGGCACAGTCTTCCGCCCGGCACACCTGAGCCGAAGCAAGGCGGCAATCACGTCGTCAACCTAGAAGTCAGTAATGTTCCCGCCTTCCCGACCGAGGACTACATGCCGCCGGCAGACGAGTTGAAGGCGCGCGTGGACTTTGTCTACAGCGAGGATCAGTTCGAACAGGATGCCGACAAGTATTGGAAGAAGGTCGGCAAGAAACGCAACGGCCGGTTGGAAAGCTTTCTCGGCAAGCGCAAGGCCATGGAAGAAGCGGTAGCCGGGATCGTTGCGCCGGGGGATTCCCCGCAAGTGAAGCTGGAGAAGATTTATGCCCGTGTGCAGCAACTGCGCAACACGTCCTACGAAGCGGAGAAAACCGAACAGGAGCAAAAACGGGAGAAGGAGAAAGAACCCGGCAGTGCCGAAGAGATGTGGAAAAAGCAATACGGAAACGGGGTAGATCTGACCTGGCTGTTTCTCGCCCTGGCGCGGGCCGCCGGATTCGAAGCGGATGGGATGTGGGTCTCCGACCGCGAGCACTATTTCTTTCATCAACAGTCGATGGACAGCAGCCGACTCGACGCCAATGTGGTGGTCGTGAAACTAGACGGCAATGACGTCTTCTTCGATCCTGGAGCGGCCTTTGTTCCCTTCGGCATGCTGCCCTGGATGGAAACCGGAGTGCCGGGTCTGAAGCTGGACAAAGACGGGGGCTCATGGCTGCAGACCACGCTCCCGGGCGCCAAAGAGTCCCAGATCCAGCACAAGGCGGAGTTGCACCTCACCGACACCGGTGATCTCGAGGGAAAACTGACGGTCACATTCACCGGGTTGGAGGCGGCCGAGCGTCGTGTGGAAGAGCGCTTGGCAGACAATACCGCCCGCAAGAAGTACCTGGAGGATGAGGTCGAAGGATCGATCCCAGCCGCTTCCGAAGTCGATCTGACTAACACTCCCGACTGGAAAAGTTCCGCGCCTCTGGTAGCAGAATTCGCGCTCAAGGTTCCGGGCTGGATGTCGGGCGCGGGGCGTCGGGCGCTGCTGCCGGTTGGCCTGTTCGGCAATCAGGAGAAGGGCGTGTTCGCTCACAGCGACCGCGTTCACCAGATCTATCTTGAACATCCTTTTGAGCGCGTGGACGACATCAACATCGAGTTGCCCCTGGGCTGGCAGATTGGCACGCTGCCCGCGCCCAAGAAAGAGAATGGAAGCATCGTGGTCTACACCATGCAGGCGGAAAACAACAAGGGCACCTTGCACCTGACCCGCAGCTTGGACGTGGACTTCCTGATGATTGGCAAGGAATACTACGGGGTACTAAGGCAGTTCTTCCAGTTGGTGAGGACGGACGATGAACAACAGGTTGTTTTGCAACCGGCCGGGACCAACGCGAGCAATTGAGGGGCGCGGGCTTCGGGTGTTCTTGTGCGCGGTTGTCTTTGTGCTGGGCGCCTGGCGTTCGGCAGCGGCGGGCGATGCGCCGCAGTGGATGCACGCCGCCGCCTTGGCGCCGCTTCCCGTGCATGACGAAAAGACCGACGCGGTGCTGCTGTACTCGGAAGAGAACGTCACGGTGGAGTCTGCCGACAAAATCAAGACCCACGTGCGAGAGGTATACAAGATTTTGCGTCCGGAGGGGCGGGGACGAGGCACGGTCCTGGCGCGTTTCCAGATCCCTCTGCAGAAGATTACCAGCCTTCACGGCTGGTGCATTCCCGCGCAAGGCAAGGATTATGAGGTGAAGGACAAGGATGCGGTGGAGGCAGCTCTGGAAGGTTACGAGCTGGTCAGCGATCTGAGGGCCAAGGTGATTCGTATTCCAGCGCCAGATCCCGGCAACGTGGTTGGCTACGAGTATGAGATCGAAGAGCGTCCACTGGTGCTTCAGGATACATGGGATTTCCAGGGCCCCGACCCGGTGCGGGAAAGCCATTATTCGCTGCAGTTGCCCCCGGGGTGGGAGTACCGTGCAGCATGGTTGAATTACCCCGAAGTCAAGCCAGCGGACGCTGGCAGCAATCGCCAACAGTGGACCGTCACGGACGTAAGCGCGATACGCCCCGAGCCCGAAATGCCTCCTTATCGCGGCGTGGCGGGGCTGATGATCGTTTCCTATTTCGGCCCGGACGGTCCCTCCGTACGGAATGGGTTCAGCAACTGGCATGAGATGGGACTGTGGGATTGGAGCTTGCTCCAGGGCAGATTGGACGCCTCTCCGGAGATCAAGCAGAAAGTGGCGACGCTCACGACCTCCAAAACGACGATGCTGGAGAAAATGCAAGCGCTTGCCGACTTCGTGCAGCAGGACATTCGCTATGTGGCCATCGAGTTAGGCATCGGCGGATTTCAACCGCATGCAGCCGGCGACGTGTTCAGCCACCACTATGGGGACTGCAAAGACAAAGCGACGTTGACGAGTTCGATGCTGCGGGAAATTGGAGTGGATTCCTACCAGGTCGTCATCAACTCGGTGCGTGGCTCGGTCACCGCGCAGACGCCAGCTTATAACGGCTTCAACCACCAGATCACGGCCATCAAGCTTCCTGATGATGTCAATGATCCGTCTTTGGTCGCTGTAATCAAGCACCCCAAGCTGGGGCGGCTTCTGTTCTTCGATCCAACCGATGAACTCACGCCCTTGGGACAGATTCGCGGCCCCCTTCAGGCAAACTACGGATTGCTGGTCACGCCCGACGGAGGCGAACTGGTCGAACTGCCAATGCAGCCTCCCACGATGAACAGCATTCAGCGCAGCGGGAAGTTGACGCTGGATGCCCAGGGCACGCTGACCGGAGAGGTCAGCGAAACTCGGATGGGTGATCGTGCCATGAGGGAGCGTGATCGCCTGCGCAGCGTAACCAAGGACGCCGACCGGATCAAGCCAATCGAAGAACTGCTGGCCGACTCGTTGTCGCTGTTTCACATCACGCGGGCCAGCGTTCTCAACCTGGCCCAGACAGACCAGCCTTTCGGTTTTCGCTACACGTTTGACGCGGAGAACTATGCCAAGAATGCCGGCGGATTGCTGCTGGTTCGGCCCCGGGTTCTAGGAGTGAAAGGCAGCGGGCTTCTCGAGACCAAAGAGCCGCGCAAGTTTCCCATTGAATTTGACGGCACATTGCACGACACGGACACGTTCGATATCACGATTCCCGCCGGCTACGTAGTGGACGATGCGCCGCCGCCGGTGGACGCCGATTACGGCTTCGCCAGCTATCACTCGAAGACCGACGTGAAGGGCAAGCTCATTCATTACACGCGCACATTCGAAGTAAAGGAATTGAGCGTGCCGGTAAGCCGGGCGGACGAATTGAAGAAGTTCTACCGCATCATTGCGGGCGACGAGCGGAATACGGTCGTTCTGCGGGCAGGAACGAAGTAGAACCTGCAGAAGAAAAAGGAAGTAAGCTATGGGCGCGCGGCGACGAAATGGAGGCGCAACGGGGCGCGCGCCCTAGCCGGAGAAAACCGTTTTACAAAAGCCCTTGCGATCGAAAACGCGAGACCGGGTCTGTTACTGCAAGGCCCTGCCGCCGAAAAATCCAGCGGGCCACCGCAAAGCCAATCGCTGCATAGCACACGTAAACAAAGCGCATACTCACCCCCCACAATCCGGGTCAGCTTTCACCTAACCCACAGGGGAGGAACTAACTCAGACTCTATCGGCACAATAGCAACCGAGTATCGATGGTGCAAGGCACCGGAGTGCCATCGTCGTGGCACGGAAGTAATAGGAGTAATGTGGAAGTAAACAGGCGAGGCGGACGAACGCGTCCGCCTCCTGATTGGGCAATCTCAGTGGGCCGGAATCTCTTCCTCCCCAGCCCGGCCCGGCGGCGGCACCACCACCGTCGACAGGCTGCCCTCGGCGGTCAGTTTCTGGAACGCGGCCAGATCGCGGCGCTGTAAATCGTCCCAGCGCCCTAGCAGTTCCCCGCTCTGCCGCTTCAGTTTCTCTAACTGGCGCAGCTCGGATTCGGTAGGAGCACCGTCGGCGTTGCCCGCGGCTATGGCGAGAAAAGCCAGCTTCGCGTCCAGCTCCGGAGGATAGGCGAGCGAATCCTCATTAGCGCTGATCGTAAGGTTGACGATCTCGTCGCGAATTGCGACGAGCTTTTTTTCCAAATCGTCGGCCGCTGCGCCGATGGTCTTGGCGCTGGCATTTTCCGGCAGGCGCCGCTTCAGCCCAGACAACTGCGAGCGCACATCCTGAATCTGATTGACGGCGTCGTGCACGCGGCTGAGTTCGTCGCGGGTTGCGAGCAGCAGGTCGAACTGCTGTGCCAGATCGGCCTGGCTGACCTTAACCCGCGGATCGAGTTTCAGGTCGAAGGCCGTGGTTTGGCTCTGCTGGCCCAGAGTCAACCGGACCTGGTAATGGCCGGGCACGGCGACAGGTCCACGCGCGCCCTCGCCATACTCCCACAAATAGTAGCCTGGCACGCGATGCGCTTCCTCATATCGCAAGTCCCAAACGAAACGATTCAAGCCAGCTTCGGGCTTGATCTGCTTTTCGGGTTTCTTGTCATCGGGGCCGGGCGGCTCGTCCAGCGGCTCGGTTTCCGCGCTCGAGTATTTCCGGATGACGTTGCCGGAAGCATCGAGGATTTCGATTTTGAGTTCGGTGCCGGCTTTGGGTTCGTCTTTGAGGAAGTAATGGATCACGGCGCCGGCGGGCGGATTCTGGCCGGCTCGCTTCGGTGGATGCCGCTCGGCACTCGCTCCGGCCTGGATGCGATAAGCGGTCGCGGGGGTGTACAGGAAGACGTCTTTCTGCGCGATCTCGTCGCCGTATTCGCGAAGCGGAGTCACATCGTCAAGAATCCAGAAGGAACGGCCGTGGGTAGCGAGGACGAGATCGTTGTCCTTGACGACCAGGTCGTGAATTGGCGTCGTTGGGAGATTCAGTTTCAGCGGACGCCAGTTAGCGCCGTCGTTGAACGAAACGAAAACGCCCTGCTCCGTTCCGGCATAAAGCAGACCACGTTTCTTGGGGTCTTCGCGCACGGCGCGCACGAACGTCGTGTCGGGGATTCCTTGCGTCACCTTGGCCCAGGTTTTGCCGTAATCGCTGGTCTTGTAAATGTAGGGACGCAAGTCGTCGAACTGATGACGATCGACGGCAACGTAAGCGGTGCCAGGATCGTGCGGGGAGGCATCAATCTGGCTGATGCGGCTCCACTCCGGCAAGTCTTTGGGCGTGATGTTGGTCCAGGTCTTGCCTCCGTCCTGGGTAAGTTGAATCAGACCATCGTCGGTGCCGACCCAAAGCAATCCCTTGGTGATCGGTGATTCCGCCAGGGCGAAAATCGTGTCGTAATGTTCGGCGCCGGAGTCGTCGAGGGTGATGTCGCCGCCAGAAACTTTCTGCTTGCTCTTGTCATTGCGGGTAAGGTCGGGGCTGATGGCCTCCCAGTGCACGCCGCCGTCGGTGGTTTTGAAGAGGCGTTCGCCGCCGTGATAGAGCGTGTTGGGATCGTGCGGCGAAATCATGACCGGCGCAGTCCATTGGAAGCGATGCTCGAGATTGGCGACGCCGTGAGCATCCGACATTTCGGGTTGCTCGGAGACCACCTTCACCTGCCCGATGTGCCGGTCGTAGCGTGTGATTTGCCCCTGATAATCAGCGGCATAAACGATGTTCGGGTCGGGCGGATAAGGAGCGATGTAACCCGCTTCTCCGCCGCCCACGTCATACCAGTCGCTGCGGCCGATCGCGCCGTCGTCGCTGCGGCTCACGATAGCTACCGAACCCGAGTCCTGCTGCGAGCCATAGACGCGGTACGGCGTGGCCGTATCGGTGGTGACGTGATAGAACTGCGCGGTCGGCTGGTTATCCTGCGATGTCCAACTATTGCCGCCGTCGATCGTCACTGTGACGCCGCCGTCGTTGGAGGCGATCATGCGCTGCGTGTCCAGAGGATCGATCCAGAGTCCGTGATTGTCGCCGTGCGGCACTTTCATCTTGTTGAACAGATGTCCGCCGTCGGTGGACTTGTAGGCATCCACGTCCATGATGTAGACGACGTTCTCGTCACGCGGGTCGGCGATGATGTGCATGTAATACCAGGGCCGCTCCCACAGGCTATGGCTAGGGTTCACCAGATCCCAGGATTCGCCGCCGTCGTCGGAACGATACAGGCCGCCGTCAGGATTATGAGCTTCGATCAGAGCGTAGACACGGTCGGAATTCGCGGCGACGGCCACGCCAATCCTCCCGTAAGGTCCCTTGGGCAGCCCATGCTCTTCGATGTGTTTCCAGGTTGTGCCGCCGTCATTAGAACGATAGAGGCCGCTGCCCGGCCCGCCACTCGACATGCTCCACGACGTGCGTCGCGCCTGCCAGAGCGCGGCAAAAAGAATGTTGGGGTTGTGCGGGTCGAAAGCGACATCAATGCCGCCCGTGTTTTCGTCTTTGTAGAGGACTTTCTCCCAGGTCTTACCGCCGTCAGTCGTGCGGAAGATGCCGCGTTCGGCGTTGGAGCCGAAGGGGTGGCCAAGAGCGGCGACAAAGACGATATCGGGATTGGTGGGATGAATGATGATTTTGCCGATGGCGCGCGAATCGCGCAGGCCAATGTTCTTCCAGGTTTTGCCGCCGTCGAGACTCTTATAGACGCCGTCGCCGTGCGAGATGTTACCGCGAATGCAGGCCTCGCCAGTTCCGACGTAAACGACATTGGGGTTCGAACGCGCGACGGCGAGGCTGCCGACAGCCGACGTGCCTTCTTTATCGAAGACCGGCGCCCAGCTCATGGCGCCGTCGGTGGACTTCCAGACTCCGCCGCCGGTAGCGCCGAAGTAGTAAGTGGTCGGGTCACCGGGAATGCCGGCCGCGGTCAGGGAGCGTCCGCCGCGGAACGGGCCGATCAGGCGGTACTTCATTCCCTTGAAAAGCTTGTCTTCCGGCTTTTCGGATTCGGTGGCTTCGGCGCCGCCTTCAGTCGCAGCCGTGGCTGCAGGCTGGGCCGCGGGCGCGGTCTTGCCCTGCTTCTCCGATTTCGACGGATGTTCGGTCTTCGCTTGGGAGAAGGTTGGCGACGTGAACAGGATTGAGAGCGCGACTACGGCCATCAGACGGACAAAGACGAAAGCGTTCCTGCGGAAGTGGTCTGGGTGCATGTAAGGTTGTCTCCCAGGAAAGAAATAAACGATGCGGATTATGGTAATCCCTGGCAAGGCAGGGTGCAAAGGAGCAGCTTCCGGCACGGCTAAAAGCCGTGCCCTTTCAAAGCCCTAATCCCCGGATATCGGCCCTATCACTTCTTCGCCATCAGCAGCTTCTTTGCCGCCTCCAGTTCCTTCCTCTTGGCTTCGTCGACCTTGGGATAGGCGAGGTCGAGAGACTCCAGCGTGGAGACAATCACCGTTGACACGACGAGCCGGGTGAACCATTTGTTATCCGCGGGCACGACGTACCACGGCGCATGCTGGCTAGCGGTGTTGCGGATCATGTCCTCATAGGCATCCTGGTACCCGTCCCAGAACTGCCGCTCGCGAATATCGGCGGCGGAGAATTTCCAGTTCTTTTCGGTCTCGTCCAGCCGGCACAGAAAGCGCCGCTTTTGCTCTTTCTTTGAAAGGTGCAGAAAGAACTTGCGGATGACGGTCCCGCCGCGGGCCATGTGCCGCTCAAACGAGCGGATGTCCTCGAAACGTTCTTCCCAGAGGTTCTTGCCGATCAGCGAATCCGGTATCTTCTCATTCTTCAAGAACTCCGGGTGAACCCGAACCACCAGCACCTCTTCGTAATACGAGCGGTTGAAGATGCCGATGTGGCCGCGCTCGGGCAGGCAGCGTGTGGTGCGCCAGAGAAAATCATGCTGCAGTTCGAGATCCGAAGGAGATTTGAAAGAAAAGACCTGGCAGCCCTGCGGATTCACTCCCGACATGACGTGCTTGATGACGCCGTCTTTGCCGGCGGCGTCCATGGCCTGAAAGATCAGCAGCACAGCCCAGCGGTTCTGCGCGTAGAGTTTATCCTGCAACTCGGCCATGCGCTGAATGCCTTGCTGCAAGGCATTTTCGGCATGTTCTTTGGAGCGCCAGTGTCCCGTATCGGCGGGATCGAAATCCTTCAGGCGGAAGTGCTTGCCGCTCGCGACGCGGAAAGTTTCGGCCAGTTTGTCGGTCTTCATTCGAGATTCCTCCGCCTGAAAACATTAGACCGGAGGCGGGGCGATGGCAACTGACTTACCCGGAGGTGCCAAGCGTAGGTTGCCATTTTCAGATTGCTGATTTCAGATAAGGCCATCGCCGAGTGAAGTCAATCCGAATCTGAAATCATGAATCCGAAATCGGTGCGAGAGGTTACGCCGGCAGCGGAGAAATGAATTCCAGCCCGAAGGAGAAGCCGTCGCGGGAGCGAACGATGGCGGAGACGCGCGAGTTGTAGGGCGCGTCGAACTCCAGCTCGAGCAGATCGCCCGGTCTTACTAAGATTCCGGCATAGAGAAGCATGCCGCCCTGACTTAATTCGGTGCCCCGGCCGGGAACCACTGTGGTGGTAAAGCCTCGCGAAGTCATGACGCGAACCGGCAGATCTACCGGAACCCGCGGCCAGCGGCGGGAGTTGGAGAGTTGGAGCATCGCTCTTCAGGATGCGACATGCCGACGGAATCCTTCAAATTACAATAGGGAACGGAAGCGCGGCTGCGAGTACATGGCCGCGGCAGGAAAACGGCCACTATTGCCGGGCGCACTGGGACAGGGCACGTCATGTACCGAGCGAGCAGGAACGCTGGGAGTATGGAGCAACGATGGGAAAGGAGAAGAAATGAAAAAGCGCAAACTAGGGAAAAGCAATCTGGAAGTCTCTGCCATTGGGCTGGGCTGCATGGGAATGAGCTTCTCTTATGGACCGCCCAAAGACACGAAGGAAATGGCGTCCCTTCTTCACGCTGCCGTCGAGCGCGGCATTACATTTTTTGACTCCGCCGAGGTTTACGGGCCTTATCTGAATGAAGAACTTCTGGGCGAGGCTCTTGCTCCGTTCCGCGGGAAAGTAGTGATTGCAACGAAGTTCGGGTTCGATCTGAGTCCTGATCGTGATCCCCGGGGAATGACGGGCCCGCCGGGACTGAATAGCCGGCCGGAACAAATCAAAAAGGCTGTTGCAGGATCGCTCAAGCGGCTCAAGGTTGAGACCATCGACTTGCTTTATCAGCATCGGGTTGATCCGAACGTGCCAATCGAAGACGTTGCCGGTGCAGTGAAGGAACTGATCCAAGCTGGCAAGGTCAAACACTTCGGACTATCGGAAGCAGGGGCAAAAACGATTCGCCGCGCCCACTCCGTGCAGCCCCTCACTGCCCTGCAGAGCGAATACTCGTTGTGGACAAGAACCCCGGAGAAAGAAGTGATCCCGACGCTCGAAGAGCTCGGGATTGGCCTCGTGCCGTATAGTCCTCTCGGCAAAGGATTCCTGACGGGAGCGATGAGCGAAAACACAAAGTTCGACAGTTCCGACTTTCGCAGCACGCTGCCCCGTTTCACGCCCGAGGCTCTCAAGGCCAATCAGGCCCTCATCGATTTGCTCGAGAACATCGGCAAGCGGAAGAAAGCCACTCCCGCTCAGATCGCACTCGCCTGGCTGCTCGCGCAAAAACCGTGGATGGTTCCGATCCCAGGCACAACGAAGCTGCACCGGCTCGAAGAGAACATCGGAGCCGTCGCCGTCGAACTGACGAGCGATGATCTGCGGGACATCGATGCTGCCGCTTCCAAGATCAAGGTGGAAGGAAATCGCTATCCGGAGCGCTTGGAGAAGATGACGGGTCTGTGAACAGGGAGGCAACTAATATGCACAAAGAACCCTCAGCAGCGCAGGAGCTGCTCGGCGAGTTCGCGCCAACACTGGCCGACTTGACCGATCGCATACTTTTTGGTGAAGTCTGGGAGCGTTCGGAGTTGTCCAAGCGCGATCGCAGCCTCGCCACGGTGGCCGCATTGGTTGCGATGAATCGTCCCGATCAGTTGCGCTTTCACCTTAATTATGCGGTGCAGAACGGAGTCAAGAAAGAAGAACTGATTGAGGTCATCACGCATCTAGCCTTTTATTCAGGCTGGCCCAACGCAGTAAGCGCCATCATGGTCGCAAAAGAGGTGTTCTCGAAGGCGTGAAAGCGAGCTTCACACAAACAGATTGGAGAGGAGGGCACATGGCAAAGCAGAACGATGCTCTGGAAGGACGTTTCGGCCGCAGTCGCGAAATTACGATTTCCGTGACCGGCAGAAAATCCGGCCGCACGATCTCATTGCCTATCTGGTTCGTCTGGGACGCCGGCACGCTGTATCTGTTGCCGGTGAAGGGGTCGGATACGCAGTGGTACAAGAACGCGCTCGTGAACCCCTCAATTCGGATCGAAGCTGGGGGCGTGCAAGCTGAAGTTAAAGCTGTTGCTGTCACTGACGCCCCGCGGGTGAAGGCCGTGGTCGATAAATTCCGCGGCAAATACGGGGCCAGCGATGTGAAGAAGTACTATTCGAAGTTCGACGTTGCCGTTACCGCGCAGACGATCTGATGGTGAATCTTACGCGGCCTGTTCACCGCGGGATCGGCGCCGCTCGGACGTGAGAACGAAGTTGCCCGCTGTGCTGGCGCACACACTGGGGCACGACGATCGATCACCTATTGGGTTGAGCTTTGCACAATATTGTGACGTAATCTGTCCTCTTGGCGATCTTTGCGACCTTCGCGGTCAAAGGCTTCTGACCGCAAAGATCGCAGAGAAAAACCGCAAAGGTCGCGAAGAAATTGGCGCCTCGTTTGCGATCGAAGCGTCACTATATTCTGCATCGCTCAATAAGCAGGAGTCCGTCGAACCGGATCGGTCGCACCATAGTTCTGTGCAAACTTTGTAACGCGAAGTTTACTTTTCCTCACACTCTTGTTCCGATTCAACAATTTGCAGGAATTCGGCCTGCATAGACCCGCTGCCACTGTGCATATCTATTCACCTCGATTTCACGGCTGCGTCATCTGCCCGTAACTCCAACTCCACTACTCTTTCCACACTAAAGTTCCCGCCAAGGAGGTGTTGCAAATCATCTCGCCGTGCGTGGCGAATCCAGCAGCGGAATCAGCTGCGCTCCGTCTCTGCGCCCTTCGAACCGAGGGTTCGGTTGTCTGAACTTCTTTGAAGGAGACTCGTGATGAAATCCGCATTGCACGTTCCCCAGAACAGCTACAGCCTGCTGTTCCTCGCGGTCCTGCTGGTTTCCAGCTTGACCATGGCACAGGTGAATCTGCCCACGGGCGCCACGATCACGCCCACCGCCGCACCCGGCTCAGTCTTCCAGAAGTTGGAAGTCGCGTTGCCGGACTATCCGAACGACACGCCGGACGGCGCGGAAACCACTGCCATCAGCCCAGATGGCAAGACCTTGCTCATCCTTACCAGCGGCTACAACTCAAATTTCGACGTTAACGGCAACTATCAACCGGCTGATTCCGGCGAATACGTGTTCGTCTACGACATCTCCATACCCAGCGCTCCGCTGCAGAAACAGGTAATGCAGCTCGAAAACGAGAGAGCTTTTGACGGAATCGTCTGGGGTCCGGATGGCACTAAGTTCTACGTTGCCGGAGGCGCTGACGACGACGTGCACACCTTCGCTCAAACCGGCGCAAAGTGGGGAGAAGTTGGCATTCCTATCGCCCTCGGACATCAGTCCGGACAAATCGATGGCCTGATGGCCACGCTAACTGAGACCGGCCCCACGGCAGCTCTGGCTGGCATCACCGCCGACGGCAACAGCTTGTTCGTGGCCAACCACGAAACGGATTCGGTTACCGCTGTCGACTTGGTCCACGGCGCTGTTCTCCAGGAGTTCGATCTGCGTCCAGGATTTATCAATCCCGCTCAGAGCGGCGTGCCAGGCGGAGAGTTCCCCTACGGAGTTGCGGTCAAAGGCAACAACACAGTTTACGTTTCCAGCGTTCGCGACCGGGAGATTGACGTACTGAACTTCGCGAACGGCGCTCTCAGCCTGACCACGCGAATTCCGGTCTCCGGTAATCCGGAGAAGATGGTTCTCAATGCCGCGCAAACCAAGCTTTTCGTTGTGGCCGCCAATTCCGACGCGTTAATCGTGATTGACACAACTGCTAATGCAGTCGTGGCACAGGTCAATACCACCGCTCCGTTCGGCTGGTTCGGCTTCGGGAATCAGGTTCCAAAGGGCGCCAATCCGAATAGCGTCGCGCTTTCGCCGGACGAGACTGCGGCCTATGTAACCAACGGTGGCACCAATTCTGTGTCGGTGATCAAGTTCTTTGGCGGCCAGCCGTTCGTGGCCGGGCTTATCCCAACCGGCTGGTATCCCAACTCCGTCAGCGTGAGTCCGGATGGTTCCACTCTTTATGTGGTGAACAGCAAGAGCGTGGAAACCGCGAATCCGTTGAACTGCCGCTACGCGCCAAATGGCACACTGGGTGGCGGCTTCGGATCGTCCTGCACCAACGCCTTAGCGCAAGATGGCGGCGGCAACCAGTACGCCTGGCAGAATGAATACTCCGGCTTCCTGACTCTGCCCGTGCCCAAGTTTTTCGATCTCTTTTGGCTCACAGCCCAAGTGGCGCAGAACAATGGCTTCAATTTCCAGCCGAGCTGGAACGAAGCCAGAACGATGGCCTTCCTGAACCGGCGCATTCAGCATGTGGTTTATATCGTTAAAGAGAATCGCACGTTCGACCAGGTTCTCGGCGATCTGACCAATGGCGCCAATGCCGATCCGGCTTTCACTCAGTTCCCCAACGCCATCACGCCGAACTTCCACAACTTCGCCAATCAGTTCGTGACCTTCGACAACTTTGACGACAGCTCCATGGTCAGCATGGACGGCTGGCAGTGGTCGCTCGCCGCGCGTGCACACGACATTAACGAGAAGTGCGTCACTGTCAACTACGGCAAGGGCGGCTGCCAGTACGACAGCGAAGGTACGTCGCGTAACTTGAATGTAGCCGAGCCCACCGTGGCGGATCGTCTGCAGGAGCAGCCGCTCCTGGCCGAGTTCTATAACATTGGGCCGCCTGAGCAGTACTTCGTTGACAATTTGTTGCCCGGAACGGCCAACGAGGTCGCCGCCGATGGACCAGAAGGCGAACCGGGCCAAGGCTATCTGTGGGATGCGGCGCTCAAGGCCGGGCTCTCCGTTCGCGACTACGGCTTTTATCTCGATCTTGGCGCCATGGACGTACGGGAGGAGCTTGGGATAATCACTCCGACTCTGACCAACCCATGCGGCGCTAATCCGCCTATCCAAGTCGCATGGCCCGCGGTGCCGGCCTTGCTTAACCTCACCGACCTTTGCTTCCGGGGCTTTGACCAGACGTTTCCCGACTACTTCCGTTACACCGAGTGGTTGCGCGAATTCAACCAGCAGGTCGCGACCAACACGTTCCCCAATCTGACGCTGCTGCGCTATAACCACGATCACTTCGGCAGCTTCAGCACGGCCAGCTTCGGGTTGAACACTCCCGAACTGCAAATCGCTGACGACGATTACGCGGTGGGACTAACGCTGCAAACCATCGCCCACAGCCCCTACGCCAACAACACGCTCATCTTCGTCATTGAAGACGACCCGCAGGACGGCGCTGACCACGTCAGCGGCGACCGCAGCCTCGCCTTCATTCTCGGTCCCTATGTGAAGCAGGGAGCGGTGGTCTCCGACTTTTACTCGACCGTCAGTATGCTGCGAACCATTGAAGACGTCCTCGGTTTGGAGCACCTCAGCATCCATGATGCCGGTGTTGCTCCGATGAGCCATGCCTTCGATATCGACCGAGACTGCGATGCGCTCCCGGGCGGTGGATCCTCCTGCTGGACCTATTCGGCGACTCCGTCGTCGTATCTGTACACCACGGGGTTGGCGCCATATCTGCCTCCAAAGCCCGCACTGGACGCCTCGACTTTGCCGCAGACCACGCACACCGCAGTCTGGTGGGCGGCTAAGACCGCGGGCATGGACTTCAGCAAAGAGGACCTAAACGATCCGCAGGCGCTTAACCGAATCATTTGGGAAGGCATGAAGGGAACTCCCTATCCCACGACAGGCTCGGGCGCTGAGCTGAAGCGCGGTGGAACGCCCCAGCCGGAATCCAGGCAAGTCGATCGCAATGCTGGATCGATGTAACGCGGGCAGGAATAGGGAGAAGGACCTCGCTGTCCGCCGGCAACGGCGGCAGCTGTTTTGAAGCAGTCGGAACAATGGGAGGGGGCAGGCGTCCGGCCTGTCCCTTCCTTTGCTTAGTTTGGGTGGGTTCAGTTTGCAGGTCAGACAGCAAAGTTCAACTACATAAAGGAGGATGACTCATGCGGTTCCATATGCTGCGGAAGTTCTCAGCTGGTTTGCTGGCAATGCTTTTGGCGCAACCGTCCGCGCTTGTGCTGGCGCAGGACAAGCGTGGCACTCAGCGAGGCCTCAACAACGATCCCTATGTCTCCCCTGAGCAGGAGCCCGTTTTAGCGTCGCAGATCGTTGGCGACCTGCTCCATCAGCGGATCAAGTATGTTTTTGTTTTCTATCAGGAGAACCGTTCCTTCGACTCGTATTTCGGAACCTACCCCGGCGCGGAAGGCCTGTTCAGCAACCCAGCTGCGCAGACCCCAGGTTTCACCCAGTTCCTAACCGATACGAATGGCAGCAAGATTCCCATTTCGCCGTTCCGCATAGGGCCGAATGACGTCTGCCCGGATTCGACAGTGAACGGCGCGCTGTCACCCGCCACATGCTATGCGGCGGACACGGATGACATTGACCATTCCCATCCCCGCATCGTTGCCAAAATGGACATTCAGAATGGCGTCCCGCTGATGGACCAGTTTGCCTCGGTCGAAGAGCTGAAGTATTGGAACCCGGCGACTATGCCTACACCGCCCCTGAAAGCGAAGCAAATGGGCGAACTCTCGATGGCGTATGAAGATTGCGACACCGTCCCGATCCTGTGGGGCTATGCCAGCAAGTTCACTCTGTTCGACCATATCTTCCAGACGATGACCGGGCCCTCCACGCCGGGCAATCTTTCTATTATTGGTGCGCAGGCGGGCCAAACGCAGTGGGCGCTGCATCCCAGCGAAGGCTATACCGACAATGGCAGTAGCGTCCCCGGCGTCCCGGTGTTGAACGACAATGATCCCTTCTGGGGATCGCCTTCCGACACCTCGGCCAACAAGATGCCCGTGAATCCCACCGACTTCCCCGGCTTTGGGATTCAAATCAACCAGACGTATGCCACGCTTCCTCTCACACTTGAGGGCGGAAATCTGCAAAGTGTCGCGACGATGGACACGGCGGCCGCGACCGATCTGGCTGATGTGCAGCACGACGTGAAGTTCATCTCGCGCCTCAACGAGCCCACGGTACCCTTCGGCTGGTACGAGGAAGGCTACGATAGGGAGCCAACCGATCCCGGTCCTGTAGATGCCAATGGAACACACGCCTCCTACATCACTCACCACAACGGTCCACAGTACTTCGGCTATATCGCGAACAACCCGGTTTTCCGGGCTCAGCTTCATGGTCTGGGCGATTTCTTCACCGCCCTGGAGACCGCCTCTCTTCCGCCGCAGGGCGGAGTGTTCTTCGTGAAGGGCGGCTACCAGAACCTTTTCGGTCTGACGCCAACCGATCCGGACAAGACGGTTCAGAAGAACTTCGTCGGCGACGACGATCATCCCGCCTATTCCGATGCCCAGATCAGCGACGTCATGGTGGCGCAAGCCATCAACGCGGTCGCCGCGAGTCCATATTGGTCCGAGAGCGCGATCATTATTACCTGGGACGATTCCGAGGGTGATTATGACCACGTTCAGCCTCCGTTGCGCGCCTACGGCCCGGATGGCAGCCTGATCAGTAACGGCCCGCGCGTTCCCTTGCTCATGATTTCTCCCTACGCGCGCACAGGGTACATCGCGCAAGCGCAGGGAAGCCAGTCCTCGGTGGTGAAGTTCGTGGATACTGTTTTCAACCTGCCACCACTGGCGCTGCTGCCGGACGAGTTTACCGGACGGGTGCTGGGCTTTTTCGAATTCGGCCAATTCGACCTGGGGCCGGAAGATGCGCTCACACCCGGCATCTCGGATCTGACCGAAGCCTTCAGTCCTTCGCGACTGCTTGGCTTCGCGCCTCCGTTGCCGGCCTCTTACGTGACCGTCCCAGAGAGCGAGATCACCACTCTGCCGCAGGGCGGCGGTTGTGTGTCCCTGGGGATTACGACCACGGATCGCGCGCTTGGGATCGCGAATCCAATTCCGGCAGATTTCAATCCGCGGCCTAAGACCAATCCTAACTAGCGTCAAGGGGGCCCGGACTGGCATTCGCAATAGTCTGGGCCCCGCTTCCAGGAAGAATCACAGATCGGTTTTCAGCTCAATCGGGACGTTCGCGCCAGCGCCCTGCTTGCTAAGATTGAACTGCTGCGGTCTGGCCGGGTATAGTCCTTTGATCCAGAGGCTTCGGCATATGTTTTCATCAATTCGACTCCTTATTCTGCTCATCGTGACGGCAGCCAGCTCTGCGTGGCTCAACGCGCAGAATGTCGTGCTGACAGGCGTCATCAGCGGCCGTGTCACCGATGCCAGCGGAGCCATTGTTCCGGGAGCGTCAGTCATCGTGCGCAATCTCGGCACCGGCGTGCAGCAATCTGCCGTGAGCAATCGCGCCGGGCTTTACCAGTTCCCGGCCCTGATGTCGGGCACGTACTCGGTCACCGCCACTTCTAAGGGCTTTCAAGACGTCCAGGTTCTCACGCGGGTAATGGTAGGGAACACAACCCTGCAGGACATCCGGTTTCAGGTGAAGAGCGGCGACGAAGTGGTTCGGGTGGTCGGAACCGCTCCGCTGCTGCGGCCTGCTGAATCCTCGGCCAACACGGTGCTGGATCGATCTTTGCTTGCGGAGTTGCCGCTCAACGGCCGCCGTTACACCGACTTCACCATGTTGACGCCAAACACCAGCTACGACGGCGACACAGGCCTGGTAAGCATCGCCGGACAGCAAGGCGGGGAAGATTCGGGTTACGCCAACGGCAACGGTTCCAACGCCTTCACCGTCGACGGAACTAACGCTACCAACAATTACTTTGCCGATATTCTCGGGCGTTACCGCATCCCGTATCTTTACGGCGAGGATGCCATTGAAGAGTTCCAAGTCTCGGTGAGCCCATACTCGGCCATCTACGGCGGCGGAGCTGGTTTTGTCAACGCGGTGACCCGCTCGGGCAGCAACACGTTCCATGGCAGCGCCTTCTACTACAACCGCAACTCCGCGACCGGCGCCAACGACGCGCTGGACGAAGCCGCCGGCAATCCCAAGCCACCTGATACTTTGCAGCAATTCGGCGTGGGCGTGGGCGGACCGATCATGCGGAAGCGTTTATGGTTCTTCATGGACTATGAGCAGCAACTGCGGAACTTTCCGCTTCCTGTGATCAACCAGGTATTGAGCCCAAACCAGCCGGGATTTCTTTCGAACTTCTTTCCCTCTGGACCACCATTCCCGGCATTGCCCGCTCCCAATAGACCATTACCTCTTCCGGGCAGCGACACCACACCGGACCCCACGAACCCTGTGTATCTGCAGCAGGTGGCGAATACTATTGACGCCTTGAACTCCAACCTTGGCACCCGGCCAAGAAAGGCCAATGATCTTGTGTTTACGCCGCGCCTGGATTATCAAGCAACGCCCCGCGATGGACTGTTCCTGGCTCTAAATTTCAACCACTTCAACTCGCCAGGAGGCGTAATCATCGATCCCACTGTCGGCAATTACGGAGTGCAAACGTTGGCCAACGCGTATGTGCGCACCTTTGGAACCGCCCTGGGATGGACGCACACTTTCTCCTCCCGTGTCCTGAACGAGTTTCATGCAGGCACTTCGCAAGACAACGAGTTCGCGACACCAACCGGTTTAGCTCCTAATACGCCCACGATCGTCCTCGACAGCCCTACCGCATTCATCATGGGAAACAACGCGTTTTCCATCGGAAAGGTTTTCGAGAGGCAGTATTCGTTGTCCGACCGGGTTGACTTTGTCGTCGGTAAGCACACGTTGCAATTTGGTTTCGACTGGAACCGCTCCTGGGATGCCGATACCAATGACGGTGGCGCCGACCCCAACGAGGCTATCGATTTCGGTTCGCCGCTCGGTTTGTATGAATTCTCGAATCTGGAGGATTTGGCGCTCGGCGAATACAACACTTTCAGTCAGGCCTTCGGAAACCCCACCTTTGCCTTTGCCGTTCCCTATTACGGTTTCTACGTGCAGGATACCTATCGCGCCCTGCCGCAGCTGACGCTGGAAATGGGCTTGCGAGAAGATTTTCAGGTCTATCCTCAGCCGCAAGAAAATCCGGCCTTCCCACTCACCGGGCAATATCCGAATCAGTTTCTTCGCCTCGCGCCGCGCTTTGGATTTGCCTGGCAGCCGGTATCGAAAACGGTGGTGCGCGGAGGGTTTGGCGAGTTCTATACCAACATGAACGGCCTGAATTACCGCAATGCCGTTATCTCCAATGGACTAGAATCACAGCAGTTCTCAGTCAGCATAAGCCCCAGCGGCGCTCCACCGAATCAGCAGGTTCCGGCATTTCCGAATACTCTTTCAGCAGGTTCTTCTGCGGTCCAGGCGCCGCTGGATGTCTCCCTGGTTTCTCCGCATTTCCGAGTGCCCTACATTCTGCAGGCCAGCTTGCAGATCGAACGTGAGATTGCCGAAAACACCACCCTGAGCATCGGTACCATGTGGAATCACGGTGTGCACATTCTTTCAGGCAGCGCATATGACGCAAACCTTTTTCCGTTACAGGGTACGACCACGTACATCGTGTGCCCTCCCGGCACAGTCGCTGCGCCATGCACGGGACCGAGCTACACTCTGCCCACTATGGACAAGGGCCTGCTCACGGAAGGCTACATCAACCCCAACCTCGGCCAGATCAACGAGCTGATCAGCCCAGCGCAGAACCACTACAATTCTTTCTTTGTGCAACTGCAGCGCCGGATGGCCCGCGGGCTTTCCCTGCAGGCGGCTTACACTTTCGCCAAGAGCGTGATGCTCGATGGCATGGATTTCAACAATCAGTTCGATTTCAGCAACACGCACGCTCCTTCGTTGCTCGATCAGCGCCATAAACTCAGTTTCGCCGGCGTGTATCAGCCGCGACTTGAACGATTCAGCGCTTCAGGGACCGGCCGCGCGTTGCTTGAAGGGTGGAGACTGAGTAGCGTGATGGAGTTTTCCTCTGGCCGTCCTTATGCCGGTTTGTTAAGCCCAGCTTGTACCAGCGTGAGCGGCGCGCTCGATTTCAGCGATTGCACTGGCGCTGACGACAACCTCAACGACAGCGCATTCAATGAAGACACGGCCAACACGGCGGGCGGCATCAACGGCGCGGGCCCCACTCCCGGGATCGGGCTGAATTCTTTCCACGGCCCGTGGCTGGAGCGGATCGATCTTGGCCTGGGGCGGCGCTTTACCATCCGCGAAGGCAAAGAACTCGAACTGCAAGTGCAAGCATTCAACTTGTTCAACCATCCCAACTACTACGTGCAGAACGGCGACGGCGTCAATCAGCTGCAATACAACCCAATTGGCACGCAGGGAAGTCAAAGTCCGTACCCTTGCGGCGACGGAGTTTCGCTCACTCAAACCTGCTTTCTGGTACCCAACTCGGGACCAGGCAATTTCGGCACGCTGCAGGAGATCAGTCCCAACGGCCTTCCCAGAGTGTTGCAGTTCTCCGTGCGCTTCACGTTCTGAGTCTCGCGGGAAGGCGAGATGCGGCGCGGCCTAATCCAGGACAGTCCGGCACCGGCTTACGGCCTGCCTAGTCTGGCATGGCAATCCGCGGAATTTCCCCGGATGCCCGTCATCCGGCACGATCCGCGGAATCGGCTCGGGGAGCCGCGTTTGCGGCTTTTCCGTCATCGATGAGATTTCGGATCACGGCCCCTTGGCGTTGTGCTACTATGCCCGGCAAAAGCTGCTGTTCGCGAGAGGTTCTTATGGCGACTGCACTCAGACCGTTAAGTACGGGAGAATTGCTGGACCGTACGTTTTTCTTATATCGCAACCATTTTGGATTGTTCGTTGGAATCTTTGCGCTTCCTCACCTTGCTGTCCTTGCTTGTCAGTGCGTGGGGCTCACGTTCCAATCTCCCACGCCCCAACTTTCGAATCTTGTGCTATCGGGCGCATGGGGCTTCGGAGTTGCACTTCTAAGCCTGGCCATGTCCGCGGCGTCCCAGGCTGCAACGGTAGTAGCGGTTTCGCACGTCCATCTCGACCGGCCTGCCACTGTGATGGATTCGTTCTCGCGTGTGAAGGGCCAGATTCTTCCTGTGGTCGGACTTTCGCTGGTTGTTGGAATCGTGGTAGGTCTGGCTTGCTTGGCCTTGATCGTGCCGGGGGTTTTGCTCACGTTGATGTGGTCTCTGGCCGTACCGGCTAAAGTCCTGGAGAACAAGGGCGTCACCGACGCGATGTCGCGCAGCTCCGACCTTACAAGAGGCGACCGCGGTCGCATCTTTGTAATTTGGCTGCTGTTCATCGTGCTGAGCATAGGAGTGAGTCTGCTGTTACGCTGGCCCGTGGAAATCGCGGCCGGCGTGAGTTCAATATTTGCGTTGCAGCGCAGCGGGCCTGGATGGCAGGCCGCGCTGCTGGTGACGACTTTCATCTCGCAGTGTCTATGCGGCCCGCTGGCGACGATCGCGTTTTCGCTGGTTTATTATGACGAGCGCGTACGCAAAGAAGCATTTGACCTGCAACTGATGATGACCACGCTGGATGCGACGGCGTTGCCTTCGCCCGTTCAAGCAGGCGCATGACGGCAAGGCAGATCTCCATTGCAGCCTGGGCTTTGGGCGGATTGCTTACCGCCTGCGCCGTTTGTAGGGCTGACTCGCCCGGATCCGGTCCGCTTACCACGACGGAGTACCGCGCCGAGCTCGACCGGCTGTCCTCCGCCACCCAGCAATTCGACAGTTCCGGCAGCGCGACGCCGGAAGAGTTGCACGAGGTGCCGCAAAGCTGGCATGTGCGCACCGAACAAGGCGAATTCGAAATCTCGGCGGAGGGACTGCGCCGGGACGTCCGCCGGTATGAGAGCGAAAAGAACGTCACAACGGCCACGGCGGTCCGTGCCCGAATCGAGAGCCTGCGGCGCGATCTGGATGGATATGAGAAACCCGCCCCCGATGTTTCCGCTGAGCGGGCCGATCTGAATGCCATCCTGGCACGCCGCGAGTTTGGCGCTGTGCAAGGGCCCGGGCGGCTCGACCGGTTGAAGCAACAGCTGCTTTCATACTTGCTCCACCTGCTGGAGCGCGTGTTCCGCTCGAGCGCCATCCCCACGATTGGCAAGTTCTTCGTTTACGGACTCATTGGCCTGGCGGTGCTGGCGGTGGGCTACTTCGTCTACCGCAGCATCGTGAGGGGAACCGGGTTCGAGCCGGTTGCGCCTAAAGATCTGCCCGTTTCGGCGAAGGAATGGACGGTCTGGCTCAAGGAAGCGCGCTCGGCGGCGTCCCACGGCCAGTGGCGTGACGCCATTCATCTCGCCTATTGGGCTGGAATCTCGTTCCTGGAGCGCCAAGGCACCTGGAAGCCGGATCGGGCGCGCACGCCGCGCGAATACTTGAGGCTGCTCGGGAGCGCAAGCGAGCATCGTGACACGCTGACGACACTCACTCATATTTTCGAGCTTGCGTGGTACGCCAAGCGGGACGCCAGCGAACGAACCTTCTCGCAAACGCTGGCAACTTTGGAGAAGCTGGGATGCCGCTGAAGATCGACCCCAGGGACCGCAAACTTTTTCTTGGCGCAGCCTGCGTCTTCGTGCTGCTGATTGCCGCCGCCGTGATCTTTGGCGGCACAGGCGGGCCGAAGGCAGAGATTCCCAGCACCTATTCGACATCTTCTGCCGGAGCTCGAGCGGCTTACCTTTTGCTGGCCGACGCCGGATATAAGCAGCAGCGATGGGAAAGGCCGCTCAACCAACTGCCGCCAGGGGCGGCCCAGACGCTAATCCTGGCAGAGCCGTTTGAGGCTCCGACTCACCAGGAACGCGAACGTTTGAACGCCTTCGTCTCTGAGGGCGGCCGTGTGATTGCGACGGGCATGTTTGCAGGAGCTTTTCTTCCCGAGAATGAGTCGTTGCCCGACGTTCTCGGCGGTCTGACGTGGAAAAAAGTCTCAGCGGTTTCACCCTCTGCCATCACCCGCGCTGCCCCGGAAATCGTGCTGGCTCTCGAGGGCCGTTGGCAATCCTATTCGGCAGCCTATCCGTTGTACAGCGACGGAGATCACGTCGTAGTCGTGAAGTATCCCTATGGGCGCGGAGAAGTGATATGGTGGGCGGCGGCCACTCCGCTGACCAACGCGGGACTTAAGGAACCAGGCAATCTGGAGTTTTTCCTGGCTTGTCTGGGCGAAGCGAAAGGCGAAATTCTCTGGGACGAATACATTCACGGCTATCGGGAATCGCTGGCTGCCTCGGTCGAGCACTCGCCGGCGAAGTGGCTCGCTCTGCAGTTGGCACTTTTGGGACTGGCAGTCGTGGCAACGTTCTCGAGGCGCAGCGGTCCGGTCTGCACGCCAGCCAACGATGTCCGCCTGTCGCCTCTGGAATTTGTCCATACGCTGGGCGGACTCTACGAGCACGCGGGCTCCGCCTCGGTTGCGGTGGACATCTGCTACCAGCGCTTCCGCTATTGGCTGACTCGGCGTCTGGGAGTGGCCAGCAACATTCCGGTGGAAGAGTTGCGGTTGGCTGTGCGCGATCGCTGGGCAATCACGGACGATCACTTCATGGCGATTCTGGCACGTTGCGAATCGGCCAAGTTGAATCCGTATCTGCATGGCCCGGAGGCATTACACCTGGTGCAGGAACTCAACGACTACTCAGCTCGGCTGCAGCTGTTTGAAAGCACCCGGAAGGAGAAAGGCAAATGACAGCCGTCCAGCAACTGGTGCAACACATCCGCGATGAAATGGGCAAAGTTGTTGTTGGGCAGGACGAACTGCGGAACCAGTGCGTGGTCGCATTGCTGTGCCGCGGACATGTGCTTTTGGAAGGCGTTCCGGGAATTGCCAAGACGCTGACGGTCAAGGCGCTGTCGCGGCTGCTGCGCCTGACTTTTCAGCGAGTGCAGTGCACGTCCGACCTGATGCCCGCCGATATTGTCGGCACCAACGTTCTGAACATGGCGACCAGCACGTTCCAGCTTCACCAAGGCCCGGTTTTCACCGACCTGCTGCTGGTGGACGAGGTCAACCGCATGCCGCCGCGCACGCAGGCTGCGCTGCTGGAATGCATGGAGGAATACCAGGTCACCATTGATGGCAAGGGTTATCCGCTATCGCCATTCTTTACTGTGTTCGCCACGCAGAATCCGATCGAGTTTGAGGGCACGTATCCGCTACCGGAAGCGCAGCTGGACCGGTTCCTGCTGAAGCTTCGCGTTCCCTATCCCGGAGTTCAGGATGAGGTGCGGCTGCTCGCCAACGTGCAGACTGGGTTCGACTCGCGGGAACTGGACAAGATTCCACTTTCGCCACTTGAATCGGGCTTTCTCGAAGAAGCGCAACGCCAGGTCAAGTCCGTTATCGTGGAAGAGGCGCTATTCGGCTACGTCGTGCAGATCGTGCGGCGCACCCGCGACTGGCCGTCGCTGTCACTGGGAGCGAGCCCGCGCGCGGCAGTGAGTCTCATGGTCGTGTCGAAGGCGTATGCGGCTATGGACGGCCGCGACTATGTCATTCCCGACGACGTGAAAGCCTCGGCGCGGCCGGTGTTGCGACACCGCATCATGCTCAAGCCGGAGGCCGATCTCGAGGGCATCACCGCAGATCAGGTGCTGGACGACGTGCTGCGCGCGGTCGAGGTGCCGAAGTGAGCTTTAACGTGAGGTTCTAAGGTGCAAGATCTGGGAACGCTCGTTCCGCGCGCGGTCGAAGCGCGGGCACAGTCCCACAGCCGGTTCGGCGTGGCCTTCGGCGATCGTTTCTTCATGTTGCTGTTCGTCGGCTTGGTCTGGCTTGGCGCGGCCTTTCTGGATCTGCGGTTTGGGTGGGCGTTGTTGGCCTGGGACGCTCTGGTCATGCTGGCATGGCTTGCCGACCTAGCGCGATTGCCTAGGCCTGAGCAACTCGCGGTGAAGCGCTCCTGGCGCTCGGCGGCCGCATTGTCGCTCTATGCAGATACTGACCTGGAACTGACGAATTCCTCCCGGGTCGGTGTGCATGCCAGCATGATCGACGCTGTGCCCCTGGAGTTGAGGAGTGAGCCGCCGCGCCTCACGGTAAACGCTCGATCCAGGGGTGAGGGGACAGGAAGTTATCGCATTCGTCCGTCGCAGCGTGGCGACGCCACGCTCGGCGACTGCTACCTGCGCTATCAGAGCATGCTGCGCATTGCGGAGAGATGGGCTCGGGCTCCGCTGGGGCAGACGGTGCGGGTTTATCCCAATCTCGAAGAAGCTAAGCGGCATGCCATCTATCTTGTGCGCAGCCGCCAGATCACCATGGAGAAGCGCCACGCGCGCATTCACGGAATTGGGCGCGAATTCGAAAGCCTGCGCGAATATCAGCCGGGAGACGAATATCGCGACATTTGCTGGACCGCAGCCGCGCGCCGGGGCAAGCTTGTCACCCGCGTTTATCAAATCGAACGCAGCCAGACGGTGTGGATCGTGATCGACGCGGGGCGGTTGATGCGGGCGCGCGTGGGGAAACTGAGCAAGCTGGATCAGGCCGTGAACTCTGCGCTGAGCCTGGCGCAGGTGGCCCTGTGCTCTGGCGACTGCGTCGGCCTCGTCGCTTACGGGCGCGGGATTCGCCATCAACTGCCGGCGGCCAAAGGCAGCGCTCATCTGCGGCAACTGATCGAGCGGCTGGCGCTGGTGCGCGAAGAGAGCGCGGAAGCCGATCACCTGCAGATGGCTGGACGTCTCCTGACCGATCAAAAGCGGCGCAGTCTGATTGTCTGGCTCACCGATCTGGCCGAAACCGCCATGACCCCGGAAGTCATCGAGGCTGCGTCGATGATGATGCCGCGGCATCTAGTGCTGTTCATCGTGATTGGTCAGCCGGACTTGCGCGAGCTGGCGTCGAGGAATCCAAAGAGCGAGCCGGAGATGTACCAGGTGGCCGCTGCGCAGGAGATGGCTCACCGCCGCGAACTCCTGCTGGCGCGCCTTCGGGAGCGTGGCGCGTTGGCATTGGAGGTCAGCGCCGGCGCCGTTTCTCCCGTGCTGGTCAATGCCTACCTACAGATCAAAGAACGGAATCAGATCTGAGTTCGCTCGGGTGCGCGCGACATCCCCAACAGGTACGTCCCCAGAAGCACAAACAGAGCTGCCGCCATGGAGAACTTCAGCGGTATGGGGAGGCCCGTCGGCGAGACGAAGGCTTCGATTAGCCCGGCGATGATCAAGATAGGAATCGTCCCCAGCAGAAGCTGCACGGCCTCAGAGCCGGCGCGTGCCAGAGAATCGCGCCGCGGCAATACTCCCGGGAACAAAAGGCCTTGCGCGACCCGGAAGCCAGCGCCGCCCGCGATAAAGATGGCGGGCAGTTCCAGCACACCATGGGGCGCCACGAAACTCCACAACTGCAGGCTCATGCCCGACATCCAGCAAGCTACGCCGATGACTCCAATGAGCAGGCCGTTGAAAACCATCATGTAGACAGTGCCCAGACCGGCAGTGATGCCGAGCGCAAACGTGGTAAAGGCAACGCTCATATTGTTGGTCATGATGGCGCTCGAGGCGAGCGGCTTGATGCCCACAATCGAGTGAGTCCACATCTGACGACGTTCGATGGTCTCGACCATTTGCGGCCCCAGGATCTTGACCTTGAAATCCGGATTCTGGTAAGTCAACACCGCTCCCACCAAACCTGAGAGCGCAAAAATCAAGAAGGCCAGCAGACATTGCCTCAGGTTCCGGCGAAAAGCGGCGGGGTAGGAATCCAGAAAAAACGAAAATATCGCCCAAGGACTCGCCCTGCGCCCGGAATAGATGGTATTGTGAGCGCGAACGAGCAACTGGTTGATGTAGCGCGCAAAGTGCACCGAACCTGGATCTTCACGAAGAGCAGCGAGGTCGGCTGCGATTTGCCGGTAAAGAAGACTCAGGTCCTGCAGATCAGAACGCGAAAGCGATTTCAGTCCGCTTCTTGCGCATTGATTGAGCAGGGATTCGAGCTTGCCCCAGTGCGGTTTGCGTTTCTCCAACCAGCGAGTGGAAATCATGGTGGACTCGTTAGATCAACTCAAAATCGATACGCCCGAGCAAATCGCCCTCGAATTGCCGCTGGCGGGAATCGGCAGCCGCTTCCTTGCGATTGCCATTGATACTCTAATTCAGGTGGCTCTGTATCTCATAGCGGGAATCACCTTCTTTCTGGCGCTGGGCGTCGGAACGTCGGTGCTGTGGTATTTGCCGCGCACTATGGGTCCGGCGTTGGGAATCTTTGTCATATTCGCGATCTACTGGGGATACTTCGCATTTTTCGAGATCATCTGGAAAGGGCAGACACCGGGAAAACGTTATGCCGGCATTCGCGTCATCAAGGAGTCTGGGCGGCCAATCAATGCCTTCGAAGCCATTGGAAGAAACCTGATGCGGGCTGTGGACGGGCTGCCAGGCATTTACGGTGTGGGACTGGTCTGCATGATGTGCAATCGCCAGAGCCGCAGACTGGGCGATTTCGTTGCCGGCACGGTTGTAGTTCATGAAAAGCCCACCGAGGAAGCGCGCCCCTCGTGGAACATTTCGGCTGAGAGCAGCGCGGTCACTCCCGGGCTGGGAAAGGTCACGGCCGATGACCTCGTCCTGATCGAGACTTACCTGAGCCGGCGTTGGGACCTGGACAAGTCGGTGCGGATGAATACAGCCATCCAGATTGCCGACCGGATCAAACAAAAGACGGGCCTGCAGCCGCAGCCCCATCAGCACGTGGATGATTTTCTCGAAGAAGCGGCGCGCAGAATCCGCGACAGCAGCCGCTTCCACTAGAAAACAAGCCATCTCATAAATCGACTTTGAAAGGGCGCAGCTTCCAGCCGCGCCGCTCAGGGCCGCCGATAAATACGGGCTTTAGCCCCTGAGGGACAGCGGGTCTTATTCTCGTGTTTCATTTATGAGATGGCTTGTAGCGACATGCGCTTCCCCCTACTTGCAATCGGCGTTCAGGATCCGCCCTGCCGAGTGCGCGAGGGAGCGCCGGCGCCCATCAGGATCAAGGAACGCTGGGCAAATGGCACATACAGCAAGATCGCGGTCGACCCCAGCGCCAGCCCATAGCCGATCTGCTGCAGCAAAAGAAACGGCGCCAGGGCCCAGAGTTCATCGAGCGGGAAGATGACCGGGAAAAGACGAAGAAACTTTTCCCGGAGCCCCGCGGCGCGGAAAGCCACCATCGAAATCAAGTACAAACGGATCGGAATCCCCACCACCGCGGTAACGATGATCCCGGCCACCGCCCACATCGGCCGCGAGATCGACCTTGCCATCATCTCTTCGATCACGTGCAAGCGCGCGAGCGAGATCAGGTAGAAGCAGAAGTACATGATCTGCAAAAGAAGAAACAAAGTTCGCACCACCGCATGCGAGGCCTGCGGAACTTCATGGGAGGCAGTAAGAAAACTCGTGCCGGACTCGAGGCGCGCCCTGGCCTCCCCTGGAACCGGAGGATCGGAGTCGTTAATGGCCAGTTTCGGCGGATTCTGCGGCTCCCCGGCAACCGCAGCCGGATTCCCGCCTTCTATCTGAACCGCGGCGATGAAGCGATAGCCGCGGCGCGCCAGCGTCTCGATGAATCGCGGGCTGGAAGCCGAATCGCCCAGCACGTCCCGTATCTTGTTCACCGCCGTATTCAGGCTGTGGTCGAAGTCGACGAAAGTGCCGTCGGGCCACAGGCGCTCACGAATCTGAGTGCGCGAAATGAGTTGGCCCGGCTGTTCGAGCAGCATGATCAAAACGTCGAAGGGCTGGCCTTGCAGCGGGACGCGGCGTCCTTGCTTGCGCAGCTCTCCGGTCTGCTGATCTGCCTCGAAAATGCCGAAGCGGAAAAGTCTCTTCTGAGGAACTTCCTCCATCTGCCATGTCTAGTCTACAACCGAGGGCTCAATTCTACAGAAGAGGCATCTGGGTAAATATCAGATTCAACAGAGGTTAGGAAATGAGGCGCAATTTACTCATATTTGAGCGCACAACGATTGATCTGGATTGGCAGCGGGGGCATTCTGCGTGTGAGCACGCCATGTTGAGCAAAGTTTCCATTCTCGCTGTCACGGTGGTACTTCTGGCCGCCAGCAGCCGCGTGTTCGCGCAGCAAGCGGAGACCTCGGAAGCCTTCGGCAAGTACGTCGCCCAGGCGGAAGCGCGAATCGCTCAGGAAAGGAACTCTGCGTTTCTGAGGCTGGAAACGCTTCCTGCGCCGGCAAGGGCAGAAATGACGGCGCGCCTGCGCCGTGGGGAAGTTGTGATCGAAAGCCAGGTAAACACTCCTGACCAGATCCCCGGGGGACTGATTCATGATTGGCTGGGCGTGGTCTTCATCCCTCACGCGAACCTGCAGCAGGTTATGGGGCTGGTGCGCGACTACAACCATCTCGCCGTGCATTACTCTCCGGATGTAATCGAGTCGCGGCTGGTCTCGGCAAAGGGGGACGATCTGCACGTGTACATGCGGCTCTGGAAACACAAAGTCGTCACGGTAGTGCTCGATACTGAGTATGACATCCACTATGGAAGGATCGACGCGGCGCATCAGTACAGCATCTCGCGCAGCACTCGCGTCTCCGAGATTGAAAATCCCGGCGGCCCAACGGAGCACGCTCTAGCCGAAGGCCACGACCATGGCTTCATGTGGCGGCTGAACACCTACTGGAATTTCGAGCAGGTGGAAGACGGTGTATTCATCCAGTGTGAAGCGATTTCGCTGACCCGCGATATTCCCACGGGATTAGGCTGGCTGATCGGCCCTTTCGTCAACAGCATTCCGCGAGAATCGTTGCAGTTTACCTTGAACGCGACACGGAATGCATTGGCCGGCGACACTGGTCACAAACAAGCAGGTGTAGGAATCGCAGGTGTCAACTGATTTCCAAGGGAGGTTCCAATGGCTGCAACTACTACTGTACTGAACCCAATTCGCTCCCAATTCCGCGATGCGGCGCGAATTCAGGAAGCAATCACCGCTCCCCTGGAGCGCAAGACACTGCTCTGGCTGGCGGAGCGCACTCCCGCATCGGTGTCTCCCGATCATCTGACCATCCTCGGATTCGGAGCTCAGATTTTGGCCAGTGTTTCCTACGCGCTATCGCGATGGAACAAATACTTTTTGCTGCTGGCCGCGTTTTTCATCGCCATGAACTGGCTGGGAGACAGCCTCGACGGCACGCTGGCCCGGGTCCGCAACCGGCTTCGGCCGCGCTATGGGTTTTATGTCGATCACATGGCCGACACATTCGGCAGCGTTCTCCTCATGTCGGGCCTAGCCCTCACGAGCTTTGTTCACTGGCAGATCGCAATCGGAATGTTGGTCGCGTTTCTGGTGCTCTCGATCGAGAGCTACCTGACTACCTACACCATCGGCAAGTTCCACATGTCTTACGCGCTGTTCGGGCCGACCGAGATTCGCATTCTGCTGATGATCGGCAACATTACGCTGCTTTTCTGGCCCAGGGCCCTCCTGCTGGGCCGCACGTTCCTGCTCTTCGACGTGGGCGGCGTGATCGCGATCGTGGGGATGCTGTCCATGGCGATCGTCGCCACGGCGAAACATACTGCCCGTCTCTATCAGGAGGAGCGGCTCCCGTGAGCGAACACGCGATTTGGCGATCTTTCGCCTGGCGATCCCGCGCATGGCGATCCTGCGCACGCTGGATCAAGTTCAATCTGGTTGGGGGAATCGGCATCTGCGTACAGTTAGCAGCTCTGTGGATGCTGACGAGTGTTGGAGTCAGCTATATGCTCGCGACGGCGCTCGCTGTTGAGTCCGCCGTGTTGCACAACTACGTGTGGCACGAGCGCTTCACCTGGGTCGACCGCTGTCATGGAAGCAAACGCGATGCCGCCCTTCGCTTGCTGCGATTTAATGTCACCACAGGAGGTGTCTCGATCGCAGGAAATCTGCTGTTCATGCGGTTGCTGGTAGGAGGGATGCATCTTCGCCCGCTGATCGCGAATCTCGCCAGCATTGCGCTCTGTTCGATCCTGAATTTCCTGGTCAGCGATCGCTGGGTGTTTCGGTCAGCCCTGTCTCCTCAGTGATCTGTCATTCCGAGACGCAACGAGAAACCTGCTTTCCGCCTGTCGTCGTGACCTTACGACCATCACGGTTCTAGGCGGATGGTAAGTGTTCAAGCCTTGCACTTGGCTTTGTTCCTGCCTGTTCATGAGGTATCGTTTCCGGGGAGTGCCTTTATGCGAACCGCGGAACTCATTGCTCCCCTAACATTTCGGTTGGGGGAAAGGCCGATTGAAGACCCCGGGGCAGGCGAAGTGCAGGTGCGGGTCGAGGCCGTCGGCATCTGTGGGTCCGATCTACACGCCTACTCCGAAGGTGCGGTTGGCAGCACTCCCAACGTCTACCCGATGGTGCTCGGACACGAGCCCGCGGGCAGGATTGTGAAAACAGGCCCCGGCGTAAGTGGGCTTGTGCCGGGCGATCGCGGGGCGCTTGAGCCCGCGCTGTACTGCTACCATTGCGAGTTCTGTCTGCGTGGGCTGCACAACGTGTGCGCCAACCTTCGGTTTCTGAGCAGCCCTCGCCTTCCCGGTTTTTTTCGCGAGTTGGTTAACTTGCCTGTCACGAACTTTCTTCCCATTCCCGTTGCGATTTCGCTCGACCAAGCAACGTTGGTCGAGCCTCTTGCCGTCGCCCTGCATTCCCTTTACCTGGCATCCATCCGTCCCGCTGAAACGGTAGCGGTCATTGGCGCGGGACCGATCGGGCTGTTGACCGTCGCCGCGCTTCGAGCAATGGGGGCAGGACGAATCTGGGCCGTGGAACCCGTGGCGCACCGGCGTGAGTTGGCAAAGACGATCGGCGCCGACGTAGTGCTTGAACCGGCCGCAGCCGCCGGGGAAATCCTCCGCAGCACAGGCCGGGGGGTGGACTGTGCGATTGACTGTGCAGCAAAGGAAGACACCACCGGCCAGGCCATTCAAGTCGCCCGCAGCGCGGGCCGCGTGGTGCTGACGGGCATTCACTCGATACCCTTCGTCCCAATGGATGGGTCAGCCATGCGACGCAAGGAGCTAACGATCTTCAACGTGCGCCGCTCGAACCACGAATCGTCAAAGGCATTGGAACTGCTCCAAGCCCATCCTGACTGGTTTGCGCCGCTGCTCACGCACACGCGAGAGATCGACCGGATCGATGAGGCTTTCGCGATCGCCAGCCACTACCAGGATGGAGTCGGCAAAATGGTCGTCAAGCCGTGAGCCCCGTAGCTCGGTCGGCCGCGGAGTGTTGGCCCGGGCACAATCTTGAAGATCCCGCCCTCGACTACTTTCAAGATTGACACGCGAACGGAAAAAGTGGATATTCTTCGCCAACCCTCGCGGGTGCCGGGGCGCGCTTTTGCAATCGAACTTCTGCGCGAAGCACCTAGATCCCAAGGTGGAACGATAAGCGAATTGCAGCTCCTCGCTGCACGGCAGTGCTGGAATGTGACTGGGGCGCAGTCCGCAAATTGCACAGAGGATGAATCAAGATGCATGCGCCGCCTGCAGAGTCGAGTTTTTCAATCGGATGGCCAGAAAAGGTCAGCCAAACGGGTGAACCGCCAGTCGGGCTGTCAAAAAGCCTCCACGAGACGTGGCTCGACCATCTCACTTTGCTGCTGCACGCGGCCGCCGGCGTCGAGCACGAGCTGATGGTCCAGTATCTCTATTCGGCGTACTCGTTGGGCTTGGACCAGGTTCCGGCCGATCAGCGCAATGACGATCAAAGCCTCTTGATCCAATTGTGGCGACGCAACCTTCTGGCGATCGCGAAAGAGGAGATGGGGCACTTTTTAACGGTGCAAAACATTCTGACCGTCCTTGGCGCTCCTACGCTCTGGGGGCGCGGGAATTACCCATGGGACAACCGGTACTTCCCGCTCCGGCGGCACGAATTCACTCCGCTCACACTGCCTTCCCTATCCTGTTACGTCTACGCGGAGGCGCCGGCGAATACCGCTGCAGTGGCTCGGCGTTACTGGGGCATAGACCTCGAAGAAGTGGACCGAATCATCGCGAAAGTTTCCGCAGAGCTCGGTAGTCCGCCGCATCGTGTAGGGCAGCTTTACAAAGAGATTGTGAGGATCATCAGGAATTCTGCGTTGATCCCCGATGCGGCATTCCACGCGGAGACTTTCAGCACCCAGGCATCATGGGAAGAATGGGGCAAGGGCTATAAGCCATTCGTGTCGGATTCCGAAGCCTCCACGAAGGGAGGAGGGTATGAGCCGCCGCCTGAGCCTACGTCTTCACCGGCGTCCCTGCCATGGACGACCCTGATTCCTGCAACTGCGGCCCAGGCGCGCGTCATAGTCTCACAGGTGGCCACCCGCACCGAGGTTCTCGCGGCGCTCCAATCAATCGGCGAGCAGGGCGAGGCGCCGGATTGCAATCCGGCAAATGATGAGCCTTCACACTTCGACCGCTTCATCAACATCTACCGGCGTTTCGAGAATATAGACTGGACGCCGACATTCAATGTGCCCAACAACCCAACAACGTGGAAGAACAAGCCGGATAGCACCTATATCGAATCGGAGCACTCGCGGAATTGGGCTCATCTGTTCAACCTGCGCTATCGCATGCTGCTGACGTATTTGTCCCATATCTACCGGCTGCCGCCGGCGACCGATTCGACGCAGCCCCAAATGCGAGCGGGCACGCTGCACCGTGTCTTTTCGGAAATGTACAACGTGCGAGCCATCGCCAACCTGCTGGTCCGGCTGCCGCTGACCGGCGACCCGAACGATTCCCGGCGTGCCGGGCCGCCGTTCGAGCTGCCCTACACGCTCGCGTTGCCCGTAGCCGATGATGACTGTTGGCGATTGCATCGCGAGCTTTTGGAGAACGCAGAGATTCTCTCGAAGCGGCTGCTGCCGGATGCGCCGGTGGAAGGGCGGCAATACCTTGCTGCGCTGCGCGATCTTGATCGCCAGTCCATCGCCTGGCTCGACGCTGTTTTGCGGGGAGCAGGCTCCGCCAAGGGTTGATGCTCATGAGTATCTTCTCGCTGCACATTCTTCCGCCACTCGCGATTGGCCGTCTGGGTTCTGCGTCCGAGCCGGTCGACAATTACACCATCGAAGTTGATCCGGAACATCCGCTCGACTTCCGCAAGATCCAGGGTGCGGAAACGCTGATTGTGGATGAGGCGAGCGGCGAGATTTCCGAGTCGCGCATTCCCGCGACCGTCACCTTCAAGCAAGCCGGACTCATCCGGCCGGTGGCCCCGTTCCTGGAGGTGTTCGCGCAAACCGACGCCGACCCCTCGAAACCGCTGGAGGCACTGACTCTGACCCTGCTCGAGCAGCACGGCCTCGGCGAAGGCGATGTCCAGTGGCGCGTTTCCGTTGCCAACAGGAAGGTCGTGCGGCGCACCAACCAGGCCGACGATCTTGTCGAAGCGAAGGTTGATTGGTTTTCCACCCACGACCCAAAACGCGTCGAAGGCCGTTGCAAGAATTTCATCGCCCCGGACTGCTTCATCGACTTTGGACGCGTGCGCTACATCAAGCCCAATCAAACCTACCCGCAGATCCGGCTGCGCTTCACGCCATCGCAAGGGCTGATTTACGGACCAAACATAGGAGACCCCGATCCCAATGCCGACCCTGGGCTGTATCAAGTGCCGCTCGATCGCCAGATTTACGACAAGACGAAAGGTTGGTATAAGTTCAACCCCGCCCCAGAGCCGAGTGGACCATTTGCTCCGCCCTCCAAGCCCACCTTTTACAACGAGACTATGCCGCCCTCGTTGTACGCGATCATCCCTCCAGCTCCTCCGTGGCTGAACAACAATATCGCGATCAGCCGGGGATACCTGGACGACGCCTGCGATGGATTCGTGGAAGTCGGGTTGACGCTCAAGGACGGAACCCGCCTCGAGTCTTCTGCAAGAATTTGTTCGGGCCCGCCCGTGGTGGTGCCAGACTCGCTTTTTGTTCGTAACCTTGCCGACGACCTCGAGCAGATCATCGAGGGTCCCAAAGTGTCGGACGCCGAGCCTTACGAAGTCGTTCAGGCCAAAGCCGAGGACATTGTCCGGCGCGCTTCCGAGACGGTGCGCTTTCTCAATGTGGCGATCATGAACGGAAATTCCCCGCAGGGCCGCCCGCCGCTGGGGTTCGACACGATGCCCGCCGGAGAAGCCTTCACGACCGATCGCATGGAACGGCCTGTGATGGTTCCCGCGACGGTAGACACACTAGCGATTCTGGCACTGCATGGGCAGGTTCTTGCCACGTTGCGGAGTGGCGCGATGCCGTGGTTCCTGCGCCTGATGCGGCTTCCGGAGGAGGCTGCCGACTTCACCGACGAGGGCCGACGAAAAATGCCGGCCTTGATGTGCGGCGCGGACAGCAACTACCTCGCTTTGACCCATAGGCAAATCGACACGATCCGCGTGGCCTCGGATAAGCTGGCGTTTTCACCCGACTTGAAATGGGACACGAAGGATGCCCCAGCAACTCAGGAGGCTCCGGCGCTTACGCCACGAAACCGGACGGCGCACGTGAACTATGCAGCGGCAGGCAATCCCGTCAGTTCCCGTCCCATCAATGCGATCGCAAACTGCTGCCCGGGCCTGGAAATGGATTTCCGTGCGGTATGGCGGCGAATCTTCGAAGGTCTGGTCATGCGTGAGTACGACAACCTGGTGATCGCTGTCGACCCGCAGCAGGACGATCCCGGAAAACTGAAGCTCAAAGGGCATCGCTTGCTGCGCGTCAATGGTGTGAAGGTGATGGCGCAGGCGAAGGGTCCGGATCCCTCCGATCGGTTTGGCTCCGTAGTCCTGTCCACCGAGGACGATCAGGATGCCGTTCAGCCGCTTGAGTGGTCGAATGCGCTTGCCCCGATCCTGCACAGCAATGCCGGAGAGCCGGTGACCTGCGACTTCACCGCTGACGAAGTGTGGGATGAGCAGGCGTGGTGGGACGACGATGCGCCGCCGCCCCACGTTACTTTCAAGTTCAAGCTGCGGCCGTTCTTTGACGGCGAAACCGCAGTCATTTCTCGAGCGCTGGCAGAAGCGGGCGAGCTGACGCAGGGACTCTGTTCGCCCTGGCAGAACGACTATCGCGAATGCTCCTGCTATTACTGGGCCGCGGCCCGCCCCGACTACGTCAACGTCGAGCCCTCCTCCAACGGCTTGAGCCAGGGTGACAACTGGCTTCAGAAAGTACACACCGGACACTACGTGCCGGACGACTACGTGGACTCGCGCATGATCCTTTACGACGATCTGTTCGAGCATTGGGAGAAGTGGTTAAGAACGGTGATTCGCGGACGCGACGTGCGCGACACATCCGAGGGCAAACGTTGAGCGCCGCGCCTCTCGCAGCGCTGCGCGCCGACGCCCGTCACTTCATGCGGGCGTCCGCGCCACGCTCGCCTCACGCTCATCTGATCGAGACTGCACTCGGCCGCCATCTTTTCGTCGCAGATGGAAGCCGGTTGTTCGACGCCGACGAAAAGTTGTTTTCCCAGCTCGATGCCGCCATGGACGAGCGGCATGTCGACGAATTGCTGGATCGTCTTGGCATGGGCGGTACGCCGTTCATCGACGACGCCGCGCCTGCTTCCCCGCCCATTCACGCTTTGTCGCTCGCCATCGCTCAAAAGTGCAATCTGGGCTGCTCCTACTGTTACGCCCAGCAGGGAGAGTTCGGTGGAGCGGCGAAAAACATGTCTGCCGAAACGGCCCATGCAGCAGTAGATCTGCTGATCGGCGCGGCCGCGCCGGGCGCAAGAGTGAACCTGGCATTTCTTGGCGGCGAGCCGCTGGTCAACCGTTCGGTGCTGCAGTCGGCAACGCGGTATGCGGCTGAACTCGCCCAGCGCCGCGGGGTCACGCTAACGTTTTCGATCACGACCAACGGCACACTGCTCAGCACCGCCGACGCGGATTTCTTCGAGGACTTCGGATTTGCCGTAACCGTGAGTCTTGACGGCCCGCGGGAAGTGCATGACTCGCTCCGCGTATACAAAGATGGCCGTGGCAGTTTTGATCGCATCATGCAGAACGTGCAGCCCCTCGTTTCGCGGCAGCGGCGGATGCAAGTCTCGGCAAGGGTAACTGTGACTCCCAACAATCTCTCCCTGCGCCGTGCGCTGGATGATTTCATCCATGCGGGCTTTCACAGCGTTGGCTTTTCGCCCATGCTCAGCGCGGCGAATGGAAACGGCGAAATGCAGGCGGATGATCTGGAACTGATGCTCGGCGAAATGATCGATTGCGGGCGCGAGTTCGAGCGCCGCACACAGGCCGGGGAGCGTTATCCCTTCGCAAATATGCTCAACGCCATGCGGGAGATTGAGAGGGGAACGCATCGTCCGTATCCGTGCGGCGCGGGCGCGGGTTATTTTGGCGTGTCGGCCGACGGCGATCTGAGCCCGTGTCACCGCTTCGTAGGCGACAGCGACACGGTCATGGGGTCGCTATCGACCGGTGTAGATGCCAAGCGGCAGTCGGAGTGGCTGGCGGATCGACACGTCCACCAGCAGCAGCCCTGCCGCGAATGCTGGGCACGCTATCTCTGCGGTGGAGGCTGTCATCACGAGGTCATTCGCCGGGGCCGTCCGGCGTGCGATTACATCCGCGGTTGGCTGCACTACTGTATTCAGGCTTATCTCCGTTTGTCGCGCAAACATGTTCGCCAGTGACATCTGCATTCTCGGCGCCGGACCGGCCGGCTGTGCGCTCGCGGTGAGGATGGCCGAGCTTGGCCATCGCGTGTGCCTGATTGAACGCGCCACATTCCCTCGCGCCCACTTGGGCGAGTCATTGACGCCGGGCGTTCTCCCGCTGCTGAACGTCCTTGGCGTGCGCGAAGCCGTTGAGGCGGCTGGCTTCTCTCGCGTGGATGCCGTGCGCGTCGAGTGGGGGCAGGGTCCGCAGTGGCGGCGCGATCCGCGCCGAGAGGGCTTGCTGGTGGACCGCGGACACTTTGATGCGCTGCTGCTGGATTGCGCCAAGGCGCTCGGCGTGCGCGTGCTGCAGCCTGCGGTTCTGAGGGAGCGGCGCTGGGATGCAGACGGTTGGCATCTTCGTATCCAGAGCAACGAGGGAAGCATCGAGTTGAATGCGAAGTTTCTTGCTGACGCTTGCGGCCGGGCCGCCGTCCTGCCGGGGCGGAGGCGACACACCGGCGGCCGCACGCTCGCCCTCTATGCGTACTGGCGTGGCCGGCGTCTTCCGCTTGAGCCGCGCATCGAAGCCGGCGACGACGCCTGGTACTGGGGTGTGCCGCTGCCCGACGGCAGTTACAACACCTTGATCTTTGTCGACTTCGATCACTTCCGAAGCGCCCCGCATGTCGCAGTGACCGAACGATTCCGCGAGCTTATCTCTCGCTCCCGAATCATGGCCGGATGTCACGACGCACAGGCCGGCCCGGTTCGAGCCTGCGATGCCACGCCCTATGTTGACGAGAACTCGGTCACTGCTTGCAGCATCAAAGTCGGCGACGCTGCCCTGGCGATCGACCCGCTTTCGTCAAGCGGTGTCCAGAAAGCGCTTCAGAATGCGCTCGCCGGCGCCGTCGTGGTGAACACCCTGCTGCGCCGGCCCGATTCATGGGAGGCTGCGCTTCGCTTTTTCCGGGACAGCTTGCATACCGCCTCGAGTTCGCATTGCCGCTGGGCTGCAGCTCTCTATCAGGAGGTAGCGCAACGCGGAGGAGGACCGTTCTGGCGGGAGCGGGCGGTCGGAGCGGTCTCCTCGCCTGGCCGCGCGCAGAGTACGATGCCGGTCCACAGGCAACTCAATTCTGATGCGGTGTTTCATGTGTCGCCCCAGCTCGAATTCGTCGATCAGCCGTGCATTGACGGCCAGTTCGTAACCGTCAAAACTGCGCTCCGGCACCCCAGTCTGGACGGACCCATGGCTTTTCTGGGTGGCTGGGAGATAGGACCGCTCGTCAAGCAACTCCCCGGCGGTCTCACCCCGGTTCAGATAGCGAGGTCGTGGGCGAGCCAGGTTCCGCTGGACACCGGCCTTGCCCTCGTCAGTTGGCTGGTTGACCACGACATCCTGGTGCCGGCGGTTTTCGCTACTCAGGATTCGGCGACCCTATACCAGGCGCAATCTGGCGGCCACGAGGAATTGTTAGAAAGCGCCGTGAGCTCCCATGCTGCCGGATGAACTTGCGGCGCCTCGACAACGATGTATTTACATCTCCTCCAAGCATCTTCGTATTCATTGACTTGCCCAGTGCGCGACGATAAGATTCGTGCACCGCAGTGATCGGCCAGACCATCTCCCATTATCGAATCGTCGAGAACCTCGGCGGAGGCGGCATGGGTGTGGTCTACAAGGCCGAGGACCTGCACCTCGAGCGCTTCGTGGCGCTCAAGTTTCTGCCTGACGACGTTGCCCAGGACCGCGTGGCCTTGGAACGATTCCGGCGTGAGGCCAAGGCTGCCTCCGCGCTCAACCATCCCAACATCTGCACGATTTACGAAGTCGGCGAGGAAGAAGGCAAGGCCTTCATCGCCATGGAGTTCCTGGAAGGGACAACGCTCAAACAGCGTATCCTCGGGCGTCCGATGGACATCGAACAGATTCTCTCATTTGCCATCGAGATTGCCGATGGACTGGATGCGGCACACGCCAAGAGCATCATTCATCGCGACATCAAACCGCAGAACATCTTCGTAACCGCACGGGGGCACGTCAAGATTCTGGATTTCGGCCTGGCGAAGGTCGCCCCGGCCTTCGGTACAACGAGTCAGTCCGCATCGGCCGAGGCTCCCACCCGCACTGTAGACGACCACCTGACCACTGCCGGAATGGCTGTGGGAACCGTCGCTTACATGTCGCCGGAGCAGGTCCGCGCCAGGGAGTTGGACACCCGCACCGATTTGTTTTCCTTTGGCTGCGTGCTTTACGAAATGGCGACAGGCCTTTCGCCCTTCCGTGGCGAAAGCTCGGGAGTTATCTTTCATGCCATTCTGGAACGCCCGCCTGCGCTGGCCGTCCGGCTGAATCCTGAGCTCCCAGCCGAACTGGAAAGAATTATCAACAAGTGCCTGGAGAAGAATCGGAATCTCCGATACCAGCATGCTTCCGATATCCGCACCGACCTGCAGCGCCTGAAGCGAGACACCGAATCCGTGACCATAGCCGCACACGCGCCAGGCGGGCGGAGCTTCAGGCCTCGCAAGCGCGGCGTCATCGTGGCGTCCTCGATTGCCGCAATCGCGCTCGCAGCGGTTGGCATATGGTATCTCCGCACCGCCCAGCCGTCCCAGATCAGTTCGATTGCCGTGCTTCCGTTCACGAACGGAGGCGGAGATGCCAATAACGACTATCTCAGCGATGGCATCACCGAATCCCTGATTGAAAACCTCGCCCACGTGCCCGGACTTAAGGTGAAGTCGCGCAATTCGGTCCTCCACTACAAGGGCCAGGATGTGGATGCGCAAAAAGCCGGCAGTGAGCTCGGTGTCGCGGCCGTCGTGGTGGGGCGAGTAGTGCCGCGAGGAGATACCATCGACGTAAGCGCCGAACTCACCGACGTCAAAGACAACACCGAAATCTGGGGACGGCACTATGGCGGCACCAGCGCCGACATCATCTCGTTGCAACAGCAGATCGCGGGCGATATCGCGGAAAAGCTGCGTTCCAAACTGAGCTCCTCCGAAAAGCAGCAGGTCACCAACCAGGGTACGAAAAATCCCGAGGCCTATGAGTTGTACCTAAAGGGCCGTTACGCGTGGAACAAACGAACCACCACAGGCCTTGCCGAGGCAATCTCTTATTTCAATCAGGCTATCGCCAAAGATCCGGCTTATGCTTTGGCGTACTTGGGTCTGGCCGATGCTTATACTGTCTTGCCTACATACGGCGGCTCTCCCATCGAAGATTTTCCTAAGTCGAATGCCGCCGCTCGCAGAGCGCTGGAGCTGGACGCCACCTTGGCCCGTGCGCATGCCGTTCTGGGTAGCAATGAGTTTGAATATGACTGGGATTTCGCTGGAGGTGAGTCTGAGTACAAGAAAGCTGTGGAACTTGATTCTAACGATGCCACCCTGCACGATTGGTATGCCTGCGATATCGGCATCATAGGCGGGAGGGAGCAGGAGGCCCTGGCTGAGATTAATCTGGCGCACCGCCTTGATCCCGCGTCCCCCGTTTTCAGCACTTATGTGGGAATCGTTCACATCTTTGGTCGACAGTACGACGAGGCCATATCCAGCTGCAAGAAGGTTACCGAGGACGACCCGACGTTCGCCCTATCCCACTATTGTTTGGCGCAGGCATACTGGGGCAAGCGGATGTATCCGCAGGTCGTGGAAGAATGGAAGTCTTACGGCACCCTCGCTGACGACCGCAACGAGTCTGAATTTGCTTCTGCCTTAGAACAAGGATTCCGCGCCGGCGGCTGGAAAGCTGCTCTCGCCAAAGGTATCGAAATGCGGCAGGCACAGCGAAAGACCGGCTACTTCTCTGCGTCCGCCATCGCTGGCCTCGATGCCGACTTCGGAGACAAAGAGCAGGCGTTTCAGTGGCTCGACACCGCTTATCGCGAGCGCGATTATTGGCTCATCGGTTTGAGGACCAATTTTTTATTCGATCCCCTACACTCGGACCCGCGATTCCCCGCAATGGTGCGCCGAGTTGGGCTTCCGTAGTGACGCTGCCAAAGTTTCTCCCACTCGAAGAGAAGCAGTGCGATCGCAGGCACCGGCCTTGGGGTGCTGCAAAGCTTCGCTCATGCAGTTAATCCCGCCATTTTCCGAAAAGAATAGCATCAGTCGAAAACGCACCCGTTGACGCTGCTTCTTGCGCCCCCGCCTCGAGCCCAGTGATCGAAGCGTTCCCGGGGAATCTCTCCGCGCCGATGAGCAGCATGCGATCAACGCCGTTGACCAACCTGCCGTAATATTGCGCGGCATTCGCGCAAGAACGGGAATTCTCCGCCGTAACTGTCTTGTAAAAACCGGCGCCCTTAGCGTAACAGGCATAGTACTCTGTCGCCATTTCGATGGATTGCTGGTGCTGGCCGCGATAGGCGTAGGGATCAAAGCCCGCGATCTGCATGAGTTCTGCCGAGTCAAAGAGACGTTCCAGGGTGAACATCGGATAGCCGATGCCCTGCCCGGACTTGGCATTGCGAAAACGGTCAGCAATTTCGCCGGGCGCTGCGTTCGGAGTCTGATAATCATCATGATGGTCCAGGCTGGATTGGCTGTCCGGCTCATGGTTATTGACACATCCGGGAGCAGGCCCGTCCGATTGCCCGTAAATGAGGTGGTCGAACAGATGCGTCCAAGGAGCCAGCACGGGAATCGCAGGATCGCTGCCGAAGAGAACGGCATTGACCTTGCGTTCGTCGTTTAGCAAGCGCGCGGTTCCCAGCATTCCGGCGTTGGCATTAGTCGCGAGATTGGTGTAGCGCGAACAGTCTGAGTAAGGGAATCCGACTCCGGCGTAGAGCACGTTTTCCGACTGCCGGATCAGCTCGAAGATGGCTGTATGGAAGGCATTGAGCCGGCGCACCTCGTTGTCATTGAGCACACCGAGACCTTCAAGCAGATCCTGGGCGTGGACCGAGTAGATGATCCCTCTTCCCAACGTTATTCCAAGCCCCGACGTGGGCCTGCCGTGACCATCGCGTGTGAATGACCCCAGGGCTTGGAAGCGGCCGTCCGTATCGCGAAATCCCCGGTCCGCCCAGGCGAGGAGAATGCGTTTCGCGAGCGCTATCGATTCATCTGCCGTTGGCGCTTCTTGCGGCTCTGCGGCTCCCGCCTTCAACAGCGCCGCATAGAGTGCGAGCCGGGAAGCCACAACAGCCGCGCCCGCCGGGGCTTTCGCGCCGGGCGAAATCTTCAGAGCCGCGCGGGTCTCGGCCTCGTGTTGATCCTGCGGCTCATAGGAAAACGTGTATTCGTAGACTCCTGCATCGGCGCCTGAATAGGTGACGTCCCAATCGATGCCGGACTTGAGATCCTGCGCAATCTGCTTTGCCAGCAGGCCGAAGCGCCGCATCGAGTAGCTTCCCGGCCGATTGATACGCGACGCGATGTCTTTCAACTCCTGTGCGGTCATGAAGACGCCCGGGTGCTGCGTGAGACTGCGATACGAACCGCTGAGGCGAGGAGGCGCGGGATAAGGGGGGTCGAGCGGCTTCAGAGGGAGCTTCGCTCCCGAACCCGCGATCAGATCATTGGGCACACCGTCCACAATGCGGATTCCATGGACTGAAAGATTGCTCTGCCGCCCATAACCGTACGGCAAGACGATGATAAAGCGGTGTTTGCCGCCTCCTGAATCGTGGCAAGCCGTAGCCACGCCAGGCTCGCTGAACAAATTCGCGGCCTCCGCGAGAAGCGGCCCCTCCTTTGATACGCCATTCGTTGTTTGCTCGACGAACAGTTGGACCACAATCGATTGGGTTTGCCCTTGCTGGCAAGCCCAACCCAAGAGGAAATAGTGGTCGCCGTCCTGGCTGATGCCATCAATGTGCCCGACAATGCGGCCCGGGCGCGCGTTCTGCGCTGCCGCCTCGTGAATGGGCAACATTGCGAGCAAGCCGAGAAAGACAGTGAAGCGCAGTCCCCTCATCCTGCGATCCTCCCTTAAAGGATGAACCCTACTCTTTGAGATCGTAGCCGAGCAGCCTGAATAAGGGAACCGAAGCGGGCAAGGGGGCGCTCCGCGGCCTGCCAGGCTAATGCTGGTGGCTGCACTCCGCTACGAGCATTCTTATGGGAGACATTTCAATTCGGTCGGCGCTGAGGGTAGAAGAGCTTATGTGGACAGAATTATCAAACCCTCGACTGCATGGATAACACGATTCTGAGTGTGTTGTCGGCCCTGTGCAAGCTGCTGGATTTTCGATTCTTACCATGCAATCTTTGGCGCGTCCGATGGGTTGAAACCGGTGGATAATTCGGTACGCATGATGGGTGCACCTGTGTGTCTAGCCGATCGAGGCCTATTCAGCGGCTACAAGCCGGGACCTTTCTACGACGAGATGTTCGCCTCCCAGGGACTCGCGCGTTCTCACTACACACGACTGTTCGACCGGATTGGGGCTATGGCTCCCGCACAGTTTGAGGAACGCCGGAAACTTGCCGACCTGTCATTTCTATTGCAAGGTATCACGTTCACGGTTTACAGCGACGGCCGCGGTACGGAACGACTCTTCCCCTTTGATCTGATTCCCCGCATCCTGCCGCAATCCGAATGGGATCGCATTGAGTACGGTCTCAGTCAGCGGGTCGTGGCATTGAACCTCTTCTTGCAGGATGTCTATGGCCGGCAGCAAGTTCTCAAGGACCGCAAGATACCGGCTTCGCTGGTCTATTCCTGCCGCCACTTTCGCCGCGAAATGATTGGGCTGGAAGTTCCTTACGGGATTTATACCCACATCTGCGGCATTGACCTTGTGCGCGACTCGACTACCGGTGAGTTCATGGTCCTGGAGGACAATGTTCGCACGCCCAGCGGGGTATCGTACGTACTGGAAAACCGGCTCGTCATGACGCGAACATTCCCCGAAATTTTCCAAGAGCACGAAGTGCTTCCCGTGAATCACTATCCGGCGGAGCTTTCGCGCATTTTGCGGAGTATGTCGCCGCACCGCGAAGGCGACCCCCAGATCGTGCTGCTCACTCCAGGCATTCACAACAGTGCGTATTTCGAACACAGTTTTCTGGCGCAGCAAATGGGCATAGAACTGGTCGAGGGCCGCGATCTGGTGGTGGACGGCGTAGTTGTTTACATGAAGACGATTCACGGCCTCAAGCGTGTTGATGTCATCTATCGGCGAATTGATGACGACTTTCTCGATCCGCTTTGCTTCCGGTCCGATTCCATACTCGGCATACCCGGGTTAATGGGTGCTTACCGGGCCGGGAACGTTGCCTTGGTCAACACCCCTGGTAACGGTGTGGCCGACGACAAAGCGATCTATGCCTACGTTCCGGAACTGATTCGCTATTACCTTGGCGAAGATCCGTTGTTGCGAACCGTGGATACATATCTTTGCGACCGCCCCGAGCATCTCTCGCATGTGCTCGCCCATCTCTCGCAGCTGGTAGTTAAGAGCGTCGGCGAATCGGGCGGTTACGGCATGCTCATGGGACCGAGTGCGAATCGCGCACAGATCGAGGCGTTTCGTGACAAGATCGTGGCTGAACCGCGCAACTATATTGCCCAGCCCATCGTGCCGCTATCGGTGGTTCCTTCGTATGACGCTGCTAACGAATGCATAGCCGGGCGCCACGTGGATCTGCGGCCCTACTGTCTTTACGACGGCAAGAAAGTCACAGTCGTTCCGGGCGGCTTAACCCGGGTCGCGCTGGAACAGGGATCCCTGGTGGTTAACTCCTCCCAGGGCGGTGGGAGCAAAGACACCTGGGTTTTGCGGGGAGAGTGCTGACATGCTTTCCCGTATCGCGGAGTCGCTTTTCTGGCTGGGCCGTTACATCGAACGCGCCGAGGACACGGCCCGCATTCTCGATGTCACTTTTCACACCCTGCTCGAACAGAGCCAGCAACCCCACGGAGTGCGTTGGGATCCGATCATCTCTATGGCCGGCGAGGAAGCGCTCTTCCGGCAGATGTATAGCGAGCTGAACGCTCACAACGTCTTTGAGTTCCTTGCCTTCAATCCGAACAATCCCAGTTCGATCATGCAGTGCATTACCAAAGCTCGGGAAAATGCGCGCATGATTCGCGACCGTATCTCGCGTGAGATGTGGGAGGATCTGAACGGTCTGTACCATACCCTGGGCCACTTCGATCCACACGAGGAAACCGCGGCCGGACCGCACCGGTTTTGTGGACGGGTGATCTTCGGGAGCCACCGCTTCCACGGTGTGGCCGATGCCACTCTGCCGCACGACGAAGGTTGGGAATTTCTGAGAGTCGGCTGGGCCCTGGAGCGTGCCGAGATGACTGCGCGCCTCGTGGATGTGCAATACCGTAATCTGCTAAATCCGTTGGTCCCGGACAGCACGCCAGACAATCATGAATGGATGGCCGTTCTGAAATCGGTGGGTGCGTATGAGGCCTATCACCGGGAATATCATTCGCCTATCGAGCCGGCCCGGGTGGCGGAGATGCTGATTTTGCATCCGCGTCATCCGCGATCTGTCCGGTTTTCAGGAACTGAAATGCAGGCCGGCCTGCGCGCTATCAGCAACACCAATCCTGGTTCGTATGCCAACGAAGCCGAGCGGCTCACCGGCAAAGTTCTAGAAAGTCTTCGCTACGACCGTATCGACGACATTCTGCGGCGAGGTCTTCACGACTATTTGACAAACATGATCGGCATGTTCAATTCGATCGGGGAGGCCATCGCGCGCACCTACTTTTATTACGCACTGCCGGTATGATCCGCTATCACCTTATCCATGCGACGGAATTCGCTTACGATGGCCCAGTCTGCGAGAGTTACAACGAGGTTCGCCTCCGACCGCTCCACGACGACCGCCAGAGTTGCCTTTCGTTCCGGCTCACAACGTCACCCGCTTCCCGCGGCTCGTCTTATCGAGACGGCTATGGGAATTGGATCCATATGTTTAACGTCCTGCCGCAGCATCGCGTGCTGAAAATCGAGGCTGAGTCGGTTGTGCTGGTGCACGAAGCGTCTACGTGTGCGCCCGATGGCATGCCGCTGACGGAGCTTGATGCATTGCGTCCTGCACTTTTGGAAGACTATTTCGATTGGATCGCAGGCACCGCCTATGTCCCGTACCTGCCCGAACTGAGGGAGATTGCCGCTGCCGCGGAGCGGGATTGCGATGGCGGCGTGGTCGGCTTCGTACAGACTGCCTCAGATTTTATCCATTGTCACTTCACGTACATGAAGGGCGCGACCCACGTGCACTCCTCGGTGCGCGACTCGCTGGCTCTCTATGCAGGCGTCTGCCAGGATTTCGCACATGTTCTTCTCGGCGTAGTGCGCATGCGCGGCCTGCCGGCGCGCTACGTCTCCGGCTACCTGGTCACGGGCAGCGCGGCATCCGGGACCAAACAGGAAGAAGTGATCGGCGGCCAGGCATCTCACGCCTGGGCCGAAGTCTTGATCCCTGGGAGTGGTTGGATCGGGTTCGATCCTACCCTTGGAAAACCAATCGAGTTACGCCACATCCGCGTGGCCTACGGCCGAGATTATGGGGATGTGCCTCCGGTACGCGGTGTTTACAAAGGGCGTGCGGGACAGAGCCTATCCGTGGACGTGCGCGTTCGCCCCGCGCTCGATGACGCCGGTCAGGAGCATATCTGCGAACGTCCATCTGATAGGGAGATGACGCCAATGCCTGCCACTGAGCTGCCGCAGCAACAAAGTCAGCAATAGGCACACCCGGCGATGACGGGGACGGTTGTGCACTTCTGCGGGCTTCTGTCTCCTATTCCCCTTCTGTACTTGACAGCCCTGCGCGCCGAGGCTTATGCTGGGCGAACAAAAGACGAATCTAGAATGTCTTCCCTTCCCTTGCTCCCGCTGGCTGACACGCCCCGCCTGGTCGGCATCGCACGGCTGGCGTCCGAAGGCGATTCGCTGCGCGAGGGACACAACGTCGAGTACTTCACTCTGGAGAACAAGTCGCTGCTGAATCGCTGCGTCAGCCGCCGCGCCCTGCCTTTCACCTGGACGATCAACCCCTACCGCGGCTGCGAATTTGCCTGCCGCTATTGCTACGCCCGCTACACGCACGAATTCATGGAGATGCGCGACGGGGCCGACTTCGAGCGGAAAATCTACGTCAAGCAGCACGCTGCCAGCTTGCTGCGGCACGAACTCCGTCGAGTGAAGCCGGACGAAGCGATCGCACTTGGCACCGCTACCGACCCCTACCAGCCCGCCGAGCGTCGCTACGAAGTCACGCGCGGCATTCTCGAAGAGTTCGCCCAGCAAGGGGGTTTTGAACTCGGCATCGTGACCAAGTCAAACCTTGTCGTCCGCGATCTTGACCTGCTCGAAGAAATTGCCCGCTCCAACAAACTGTCCATTCACATCACTGTGACGACTCTCGATGCTGGTCTCGCGCGCATTCTCGAGCCGCGTGCTCCGCGTCCGGATCTTCGTCTCGAAGCCGTTCGCGCCCTGCGCCAAGCCGGGCTGCGCGTGGGCATCAGTTGCTCGCCGGTTCTGCCGGGAATCACCGATTCGCGCGAGAATCTGGAATCTGTCGTCCGCGCTGCTGCTCAAGCTAGCGCCGAATACGTTTTCGCCAACCCACTGTTCTTGAAGCCTTGTTCGGCAGCAGTCTTTCTTCCTTTTCTGGCGGAGAACTTTCCGCACCTGGTCGAAAGCTACCGCCGGCGCTATAGCGGCCGCGCCTTCCTCCCGCCAGCATATGCAAAGCGAATTTCCCAACTGGTGAAGAGTCTACGCGTGAAGTACAGAGTCATTCGCGCCGAGCGCCACGACCAGCCGGCTTTTGCGACCAAATGGCCGATGCCGCTGTTTGATCAACAGATGGACTTGTTCTAGCCCCATTAGGCAGGACGAAAAGAAGAAGCAGGTTCCTCGACTGCGCGGGATTGCCCGAGAACGGGCAGTCCCGCTGGGCTTGGAATGACAGAGTCCGGGGCTTATCGGTTGCGGTTTGGCAACGAAACTGGCCCCGCATTCTTTTATAATCCGTGCAGATCCCATGGCCACCGCTTCGCCTCCCGCCGGACATCCTGCGCAGCCGCCGACGTTCCGCGTGCAGCTGCAACGATTCTGGCAGCGCGTAACCGAAGGCCTCGAAGTAAGCCAGCTCTGGTCGCAATTCGAAACCGAAGCTCGCGCCAGCTACCAGCTCTACTCCAAAGACGTCGCCGCGAAAACGCCGGAAGGCCTGACCAAACGCGGACGCCACGTGCATGTCATCAAGGAGTTTTTCTGGGCGGTGTTCGAGAAGCTGTCGCCGGCGCGGCGCGTACTTCTTCTGCTGGCTCTGATTTGCCTGATAATTCCTCAATTCAGCTTCCACTACACGGCAGACAACGGCCAGGTCCAGGTGGGGGAATTCGACCTTCACTTCTGGGGCGGACTGCTGCTGCTGGTGCTGCTGACGCTCGAGATCGCGGATCGTGTCGTGATGAAGCGCGATCTGCAGATTGCGCGTGAGATTCAGACCTGGCTCCTTCCCGGCGCGCCGCCGCAGATTCCCGGACTCGCGATCGCCTACGCCACGCGCCCTGCCAACACGGTTGCCGGCGATTATTACGACGTGTTTCCGCGCCAGGGGAAAACTACGGAAGAGAATCGCGTCGTGTTCGCCGTCGCGGATGTAGCCGGCAAGAGCATCCCCGCGGCAATGCTGATGGCGACGTTTCAGGCAAGCCTCAAGACTCTTTCGACCGCGCAGGTCGCCCTACCCGAACTTGCCGCCAACATGAATCGCTACGCTTGCACGAACAGTCAGGGCGGACTGCGCTTCACGACGGCGTTTCTTGCCTTGTACGATCCCATACGCCGCACGTTCGATTACATCAACGCCGGCCACAACAATCCCATCCTGCGGCGCGCCGGCGGTCAAATCGAACGCCTCGACGTGGGCGGCCTGCCTTTCGGCATTCAGCCCGAAGTGGCTTATGCCTCAGCCACAGTCACGCTCGCGCCCGGCGACTGGCTGATCATTTTTACGGATGGATTGGTAGAAGCCGTCAACAAGCGGCAGGAGGAATACGGCGAGAATCGCGTGCTGAGCGTGCTGGAGGCGGGACGGTCGGGCAGCCCGGCTGATCTGCTCAAACGCATGATGGCGGACCTTGATTTATTCGTGGGCTCGACGCCGCAGCACGACGACGTCACCTGCATGCTGCTCAAAGCAGCGTGATCAGTAATTGCCGTTTCTTAACTCGCTTTATATCCGAAGAAAAGTTGGGTGCCTGCCGCATTTTTTCTGGCTTGCTCGATATTTGCAGATATCTTCTTCGCGAGATCCTCGGCTGTTTGCGCCTCCTGAAAACGTCCGGCGTGACGCAACGCGTCAGCCAGCAGAAGAAAGCCGACATCGGTGGGTTGAACTTTCATGGCTTGGTTCAAGCGCGTGACTGCCTCAGAGAAATTGCCCTCGCGTTCCGCCAGCATCGCGCTGCCCACGAGCGCGGCCGGGTCGTTGGGATTCTGCTGCAGCCCGCTCTCGTAGCTCTTTCGGGCTTGCTCGTAGTTGCCCAGTTGGACATACGCGGAAGCGGTCTGGCTCCAGGCAGCCGCGCGCAGCTTGGGGTCGGTAGCGCTCCCCGTTACTTTCTGGTACTGCTCGATCGCGCCTTGAAAATGTCCGTTCCGCTGCTCGTACAGACCGATCTTCAAAAGCTGATCCGGGGGATACTGGTGAAACTGTTCCGAGGCAAGAAATTCCATGATGGCTTCATCGGGCCTGCCCTCGCCGTTCATCACCATGGCCAGATTATCGTGAGCCAAGTAGTTGCGCTCGGTGACGCTGATCGTGTAGCGCCACAACGTTTCGCCATCATGCCAATGCGCGAGCTGGCGATAAGTGAGGACTCCCAGCATCAGCAGCACAAGTGCGGCCGGAACTGCCACCAATGCTTTGGAGATATGCTTCGACTCGGCCGCATCTGCGATGAGCCACACCGACATTAGAAAAAGTCCAATCATGGGAAGGTAAGCGTAGCGGTCTGCCATGGACTGTTCGCCGACCTGCACGATCCCGATCACGGGAACGAGCGCTCCTAGAAACCAGAACCAACCTACCAGCAGATAACGCAAGTCGTGGCGCCAGATTACAACTGCGGTGACGATCACGAGCAATATGGCCGACGTAACAATCTGCCCCGCGGGCGGAGTGCCGATATGCGGATAGATCGGAGCCAGCCGCACCGGCCAGAATGTGTGGCCAAGATAACGAACATAGCTGACGATCGCATTCCCGATGCGCGCCGAGAGCGAACACTCTTCCAGAGTCCGAATCGCGCTCTCCTGGCGCTGGGCAACGACCGTAATGACCGAACTCACAGCCGAAAGAAGGAACAAGGGCAGCTTTTCCGTTACCAGGTAGCCAAATGATCGCGGAGTGACTGTCCCGGCCGCAGTCGCAGGCAACGCGTGCATTCTGCCCAGCGGCCAATAGTCCCAGAGCAGCAACACGCAGGGCAGGGTGATGATCTGCGTTTTGGCCATGAGGCCCGCCGCAAAAAGCAAAACCACCGCAATGTAGCGGCCGGTTCCCGGGCGCCTCACGTAGCGGCCGTAAGCCCATAGGGCGAGCATGAAGAAGAACATGCTGAGCACGTTCTTCCTCTCGGCAGCCCAGGCGACGGACTCGACATTCTGCGGATGCAGCGCAAACAGGGCCGCTACCATCAGACTGGGCCAGCCCGCGCCGGTGGCCTCGAGCAGAATCAAAAACAGCAGTACCGCACTGGCCGTGTGCAAGAGCAGGCTTACATAGTGATGCCCGGTCGCATTCAGCCCGAAGAGCTGGCAGTCCAGGGCATGCGAGAGATATGTCAGCGGATGATAAAAGCCGGTGTGAATCGCGCTGAAAGCCCACACGATCGTATTCCAGGTCAGCCCGGCGCGAACCTGCTCGTTTCCGGTGATGTAGGAGACGTCATCGGAGTAGACAAAGCCGCAGTGCGCCACGGGATTGTAAAAAGCCAGTGTCGCAACCACCAGCAGAAGACAGGCCATGAAAACGTTCTTCTGGGGAGAAAAACCCGCACCTGTTGTCTTTGGGGCAGGTTCGGCCTTCTCTCGTTTGCTCAGTTTGGCGGCCGACGACAAAATCTCACCCCCAATTTGAAACTGAATTATAGCTTCGCTGGCATTGCCGTCCTGCCGCGGTCACCATGTCCGCGATACTTTCGTAACGGTGGCTTTGTCTGGGGATCTGTCGTGCAAGCAAGTATGGCAGCTGCGTTCTGAGTTGGAACCGGCCCCGGTTTCAGATTGACACGATTTGTCAGGCTGCCGCCGCAATTTGCCAGCGGATTACGGCTGGAGCGGTGCGTTCAACTCAGGAAGTTTGCATGTGCGCTGAAAACAAAGTGGTTCGCCGAAGGCGGGCCGGAACCAAAGTAACCAGGGCTTTGGTCGGGCAAGTGCAACCATCAGAAACGACTGAGTCATCCATTGACCAGACAAAATCTCACAGATTTGCACACGAGGGGAAAAGAGATGCGGAAACAGAAAGGTTTCTCACTGATTGAGCTGCTGATCGTGGTTGCCATCATCCTGATCATTGCAGCTATTGCGATTCCAAACTTGCTGCGCGCCCGCATGGCGGCCAACGAGTCCGCTGCCGTCTCGGCTCTCCGCACGCTCAATACCGCGGAGGTTACCTACAATTCCACTTATCCGACCGTCGGCTACGCCAACACTCTGGTTGAGCTCGGTCCCAGCGCCGCCGTTCCTTGCGCGGCTACTTCGACCACGGCCTGCTTGATTGACGCTGTGCTGGCCGGCGGTACGAAGAGTGGATTCGTCTTCAGTGGTGCAGCCGCGGGTGGCCCCCCAGCAGTGCAGTACTATTGGGCAGGAACTCCGGTCACTCCGCAACAGACCGGTACGCGCAGCTTCTGCTCGTATGAAGACGCGGTGGTGCGTTACAACCCGCAACCAGTCGCGATCGCCAGCGAAGCGGCCTGCCAGGCCCTTGCTCCGCTGCAGTAAGCTAGCGGTTTTCAGCGAAGTGCCCGGGGAGGGTACACGAGGGGCAGCGAACGCAAGTTCGCTGCTCCTTCGCATTTTTGTCTGCTCCCTGCGCTTGTCAGCTCGCTACTTCCGCCAGTTTCGGTTGCCAATTCGCGGCAAGCTGACATACGGTGTCAGACCCGCGGTGCTGGGCCGCGCTCTCGTCCGACCAAGGGCTGGAGTGCGGGTCGTTCTACGGACTGAAAACAATCAACTTACCTTCGCGGTTCCACCTGTTATTAACAGTCCCGCTTGGCCCCCCGCGTGCAACAAGTAAAGCATCTGCCTGGAGACAGGCAGGAAGTCTACAACCTAAAGAAGTTTGGCGAAGTACCTGGGGGAGGGTACAAGCCGGGGAGCAGCGAACGCGAGTTCGCTGCTCCCTTTCGTTTCCTGGTTTCAATCCGACTTGCCGCGTTCGGCCCCGGGCAGACCCGAATCAACGCCGTCACGTCAGTTACTACGGTTACACACTGAAAGAAATCCCATCGCGGTTCGCTCGCGACAGCAACCTATAATCGCGGCTGTGGAGAGGTACGCATGTCGAATGTCGCCATAGCGGCGGAGGAATCCAAACGATCTGAGAAGCTGGACTCAGAATCTCTGGCGCCGTTTGGTTCCGGAGAAAAGCGAACTCTGGTCCTGGCTCTTCTGCTGCTCGCCTATACCTTAGTGGTATACAATCGCGCCAATCATTGCCTGTTCATAAATTACGACGACAATCACTACACCTACGAGAATTTACACGTGCGGGCAGGCATCACGTGGGCAACGCTCCGGTGGGCTTTCACGACGTTCTACTTCGCGAACTGGCATCCGCTGACCTGGGTTTCGCACGCGCTTGATTGTCAGTTGTTCGGTTTGAATCCTGCTGGGCACCACCTCACCAGCGTCCTGCTGCATGCCCTCAACGTAGTGCTGTTGTTTTTGCTGCTGGAACGCGGCACACGCCGGACGGGCGCGAGTTTCTTGGTAGCGGCGCTGTTTGCCCTGCATCCCCTCAATGTGGAGTCAGTGGTTTGGATCGCAGAGCGCAAGAATGTGCTGAGCACCATGTTCCTTTTCCTAACCCTGGGAGCCTACGGGTGGTACTCGATCAAACCAGGTTTCAGACGGTATTTAGCGGTCGCCGGTCTGCTGGCCTGCGGGTTGGCAAGTAAACCGATGCTGGTCACCACACCCTTCGTGCTGCTGCTGGTCGACTACTGGCCGCTCGGAAGAGTTCAGGGCTGGAGCACACCGTCGGACGCCCTGCCAATCAAGCAGTCGCCTATCGGCAGGCTGCTCCTCGAGAAATTGCCTTTGTTGCTCTTAGCCGGAGCCAGCTCCGTGGTCACTCTGCGCGCTCAGCGGGCCTCGGGAGCGATCGGCGCTTCGCCATTTCCTCCCGGAGCGCGCCTGGAGAACGGGATCTATTCCTACGCAATGTACCTGTGGAAGACCATCTGGCCGGCCAAGCTGACACTGTTCTATCCATACTACGGTCATTCGCTGTCCCCATGGAAGGTGGGTGTAGCGGCGCTGCTGTTAGTCGCGATCACCGTCGCTGTGCTGAGACTGCGCTCCCAAGGCTATTTGCTGACCGGCTGGCTGTGGTTTCTAGGAACGCTTATTCCCGTGATTGGGCTGGTGCAGGTCGGTAATCAAGCCATGGCCGACCGCTACCTATACATACCCCTGATCGGGATCTTTCTGATGATTACGTGGTTGACCGCGGATTGGGCACAGGAGAAAAAGCTGGGGCTGGCCCTACGGCTGGTCCCGGCGGCTTGCGTGCTGATTGCTCTTGCGCTCGCTACCTACCGGCAGATCGGGTATTGGCGGGACAGCCTCGAGGTCTGGACCCACGCTCTCCAAGTCACGCAGCACAACTTCGTGGCTGAGGACAGCATGGGGGGGGCGTTGGTGCAGCTCAACCGTGTGGATGAGGGCTATTCGTACTTTGTGCGGGCGGCTCAGGATGAGCCCAACGATCCAGTTGCGCGATTGAACATTGGCACATATCTCGACCAACATGGTCGCGCCGCGGAGGCGGTCCAGCAGTATGAGCTTGCGGTCCATCTGGGCGCAGAGCCCGGGTTGCTGGCTACTACCTACACCAACCTCGGGTCAGCCTATATAGAACTCGGTGACGACGCGAAAGCGCGAGCCAGCTTCGAACAGGCGGTGCAGATCAATCCCGAGCAAGCCAGCGCCTGGCAAGGCATGGCGTATCTATCGCAAAAGCAGGGGAAACTGGAAGACGCGATCCGTTACTTCGCGCGGTCGGTTGAGCTGCAGCCGAGCGGTTCGAGTTATTTGCAGCTGGCCAGGGTTCTGCAACAGGCAAACCGTCGCGCCGAAGCCCAAGCCGCCTATGAGCAGGCCTTGAAGATGGCGCCAGAGGGGAACGCGACGCACTAGCTTGCGCTAGACGACGGGCGGGCATTGCGGCCGCCCCTCACTTCGGAATCGCGTGCGGGCTTGTCTTGATGGGCGTGCTGACACTTTCTGTCAGATTGATGCCGGCCAGGAATCAGGTCTGGGCTTTCCCCCCTCCGCGCTCGGACGCTAAGTTATTGATCTAAGAGACACTCCAGGAATTGCAGGATCGGCCTGGGACATGGCAGGAGTGGCGCTCAAACTGCTACTGAATTACGGACAGTGCCCGGATCGGACTTTGGTAACCATAACTTTGAGGGAGGCTTGTGCGCACAGCGAAAGGATTCTCGCTGATCGAACTGATGATTGTGATAGCGATAATCCTCGTCATCGCTGCCATCGCCATTCCCAATTTGCTGCAGGCCAGACTCTCGGCCAATGAAGCTTCGGCTACCTCGTCGTTGCGCACCATTACCAGCGCCGAAATTGCCTATTTCAATACCTACCCGACAGTAGGCTACGCCGATAACCTCGGACAGTTGGGGGGAGCGAACCCGTGCACGCCTACGTCGACATCGGCGTGCATCATTGACAATTTTCTAGCTACAGCGACACCCGGCAGCGCGGGCAAGGCAGGCTATTACTTTCTGGCCACGGGCATCATGGACGGGGGCGCGACGTTCAACGACGCTTATGTGATCGGCGCAGCGCCTATCACGGTCGGCTACACCGGGAACCGCGATTTCTGCTCCACCAACGACGGCGTTTTGCGTTCGCAAATGGGTACCACAGGCGATACGCCAGTCAACAACATCGCCCCCTGCCTCGCTTTCCCTGTGGCTCAATAGCCGTCTCAAATCTCAACTCAGTTTGAGAATCGTTGCGCCGCTGTCATTTTTTCTGTCCTCGGTTTGTTCATTCTATGGCAGGGAGCAGTAACCATCGTAACCAGACTTAGCGTTCGTCTATGACGTGTGTTGCATATAATCTTTCTTGCTAGAGATGAGCTTTTTGCGGAGTTTTCTTTCCGGCAATGCCTGCAATTGAAATCCTCGGCCTGGCAAAGACCTACATGCTGGGATTCTGGCGCAAGCGCCCGAAGCGCGCACTCGAACCGCTCCATCTGACGGTTGAGGAAGGCGAGATCTTCGGGTTCCTCGGTCCCAACGGAGCAGGCAAGACCACAACTTTGAAATTGCTGATGGGGCTGGTCTTCCCGACTGCGGGCACCGCTCGCATTCTGGGCCGCGCCTGGACGGATCCGGAAATCAAAGCCCAGATCGGCTTCCTGCCCGAACAACCCTATTTCTACGACTACCTCACCGCCCACGAATTGCTGGACTATTACGGACAACTGTCGGGCGTGCCCGGACAAGATCGCAAACGTCGGATCGGAGAAATTCTCGGCCGCGTCGGGCTTAGCGACATCAAGGGCTTGCAACTGCGCAAGTTTTCCAAGGGGATGCTGCAGCGGGTTGGAATCGCCCAGGCGATCCTGCACGATCCCAAGGTAGTTTTTCTCGATGAACCTATGTCGGGGCTCGATCCTCTGGGCCGCCGCGAAGTCCGCGATCTGATCGAGCAACTCAAGCGAGAAGGCAAAACCGTATTTTTCTCGACCCACATCCTTTCCGACGCGGAAGCGCTCTGCGACCGCGTGGCCATCATCCACAAAGGACAACTCCGCGGCATGGGCGAGGTCGAGGAGTTGACCTCCAGCGTCCAGGGCAAGGTCGAGGTTATTTGGCAGGGCACACAGGTTCCCGCTTCCATGAAAGCTCTCGGCGCCGAGTGCCATGTCACGGGCGACACCGTTCGCGCCGTGATTGCGGAAAACCAGCAGGATGCTGCCATCGACGCGCTGCGTCGCGAGCGCATGCGGTTGATCGCGATCACGCCGCTACGCACCTCGCTCGAAGCCTATTTCGTCGAGAAGCTGCAGCACTCGCAAACGGCGGCGGGAAGCACGGCAGCCAGTACCGCACGGGGTCCGGCATGACCGCGCGGATCGCCCATATCGCCCGCAACACGTTCCGCGAGGCCGTGCGCGATCGCGTCCTCTACAACCTGATCGGCTTCGCTTTGCTGCTTTCCGGATCGGCCATTCTTGTGGGGCAGATTTCGATCGATGTCGAGCGCTTGGTGGTCGTCAACCTCGGCCTTACCGCGGTCTCTCTCTTTGGCGTGGTGATCGCCATCTTCATCGGCATTGGCCTAGTCTCGAAGGAGATCGAGAAGCGAACGCTCTACACGGTGCTCTCGCGTCCGGTCCGCCGTTGGGAATTCATCATCGGCAAGTTCTTCGGTTTGGCGGGCACGCTCGTGGTGAATACCTTCTTCATGGCCATCGGAGTTTTCGGCGCCCTTCTCTATGTGGCCCACAAGTTCTCGAAGCCCGACGCTCTGATTTTTGTGGCGCTCTATTTCATTATTCTCGAGTTTCTGATCATCTGCTCGCTGGCGCTGCTGTTTTCATCCTTCTCGTCTCCGCTGCTCTCGGCGGTCTTCGCGTTCTCGCTGTTTGTCATCGGGAGTTTCGCCGACGACCTCCGGGGATTCGCCGGGCTGACGCACGGCCTGACGCGCTGGTTTGCCACCGGTGCGGCGTATCTTGTGCCGAATTTTTCCGCGCTGAACGTCGTCAACGCGGTCGCGCACCAGCAGCCGCTGAGCGGGCAACTCGTCGCCGGGAACACGCTCTATGCGCTGTTCTATACCGCGATGGCCCTCAGCGGCGCTGTCATCATCTTCGAGCGCAGGAATCTGAAATGACCGCCCGGCAGCGCACCACCGTGATCGCCGGCAGCTGCCTGGCCGTGTCCATGACCGCCTGCGTGTTTCTGCTGCGCCATCTCGACAAGATCCGTCCGCAAGCCACGATCGAAGACGCGCTTTACATCTCTTCGCCGAAGATGGTCAAGCGCGCCAGCCTGGGCTTCGATGGCCTGCTGGCCTGCATCTACTGGACTCGCACGGTGCAATACTTCGGCCATCGTCACTACAACCGGGCGCAGACTTACAACGAGCTGGCGCCGCTGCTCGAGATCACCACCGCGCTCGATCCACAACTGCTTCCGGCTTACCAATTCGGCGCCAGTTTTCTTGCGCCTCAGCCGCCCAACGGCGCCGGGCAACCCGACCGAGCTATCCGGCTTATGGAATACGGGATCGCTCACAATCCCGACAACTGGCATCTGTACTACGATCTCGGCTTCGTCTACTACATGGAGGTCAAGGACTACAAGAAAGCGTCCGAGGCCTTCGACCGCGGCTCACGCGTTCCCAACGCGCATCCCTTCTTGAAGTTCATGGCTGCGCGGACTGCCCAACAAGCTGGCGACTACATGACCGCCAGAATGCTGTGGAGCGCTGCGTTGGAAAGCAGCCACGTAAAAGACATCCGCCAGAATGCGCTGGAACACCTGCGTGCCATTCAGGTGGATGAAGACGTCTCACATCTGCAGGAGGCTGTGACTCGGTTCGGCGAGCGCACTGGACGCCTGCCTGCGAGCATTTCCGAACTCTGCGCCGCCGAGCGCTTGCCCGGCATTCCCGTCGATCCGGACGGCAAGCCGTACACCATGACAGCGGAAGGGCGCATCCTGGTGCAGAATCCCGATGACTTCCCCTTCATCTCCAAGGGATTGCCTCCGGGATACAAACCCTCCGGCTTGCCCAAGTTTCACACCAAGGGCTGACGCCACACGATCTTGGATTGCGGTACGATTCCTGCGATGCCCACGAACCGGCCGCGCATTCTTTCCACCGCTCATCAGTTCTGGAGGGATGCTGCCTCAAGCGTTGGCCGCCTCGCCGCCACCCGCGCTCTCTTGGCCGCCGTGTGGGAGTTTCTGCGCGACTCGACGCCCGCGCGCCTGCGCCAGCGCTACGGCGACGCCGACTACGACTGGGACTATCGCGTCAGCACCACCAGTGCTGCCGTCGGCTGGCGCGACCGGCTGCTGGGCACGTTTCATTCTGCTTATCAGCCCACCGACCCCGCCGCCTTCCATGAGATGCTCGACACGCTGGTCGCGCACACGCATCTCAACTTTCGCGACTTTACCTTTCTTGACCTCGGCTCGGGTAAGGGACGCACCTTGCTGATGGCTTCCGATTATCCCTTTCGCCACATTGTCGGCGTCGAACTCCTGCCCGCCCTTGACCAGATCGCGCGGGAAAATCTACGCCGGTACAAGAGCGAATCGCAGCAGTGTTTCTCGATCGAATCCTTTTGCGCGGATGCGACAATGTTTTCGTTCTCCGACGAGCCCCTAGTCGTCTATCTTTTCAATCCGCTCGGAGAATCCGGCCTGCGGCGCGTTGTTTCGAATCTCGAACAATCCCTCCGCGCGAATCCGCGGCCCTTGTATGTGCTCTACCACAATCCACTACTCGATCATGTGCTAGCCGAGAGCCCTGTGCTGCGCAAGATTTGCGGGACGCAGCAGTACACATTGTTCAGGGGCCAGGATCGGGAGGTCAGGAGTAGTAGTTAGCAGTCAGCGATGCGGGCGCTGCCGTTGTCGAGGAAGCTGGGACGGCAGAACAGCATCGCGTCCCATGGCTTTGAGGAGTCGGCGCTCGGCATGGCCAGGTCTGAGAACCCGGCCATAGAAGAACCTACGATCCTTGTTTTTCGAAGATAATCTGGGCCTTCTTAGCGGTCAGCTTCTCTTTGCGGTAGGCACGGGCAACATCGCCCAAAGGAATCGGCTCGGATACGGGACCAAACTCCCACAGCGGACGCTCCCCCCGAGCATAGCTGTAAGTCGCAGCCGTGCCGCCGACCAGCGGCTGTTCAGGGGCCATCTCATGAATCGAGGCGCGCTGCGGATGCCCCGACAGCTGAAGAGCTTGTATATCGCCGGACACCACACCAGCGGCCTGACCGAAGGCCGTTGCCGCACACAGAACGAAGAGCACAACCAATGTAGTTTTCATAGGCGTCATCACTGCATTACTTAAGGTGCAACCAGGATGCCACAGACAAGCGCTTTAATATCATTGGCTTACATGAACTCCATCAACCATCGCGCAAGTATTTGCACATTTTATGGAATGCCGGCCAAGACCGTTCCTCCAGGCTGATCGTGACAAGACTTGAGATCTCTCCGGGGCAGGCCAGCCATCGCATATTGCTTCGGCTCCGGCCATAGCCGTAGAGTGATGAGCATGATCCGACACAATCAAAGAGGGTTCTGGAAACTGAGCGCACTCGTGACGTCGGCGGCCATCGGAGTGGTTGTTGTTCTGCTGATTTGCTCTCCCGCAGGCGGGCAAACCGATTGCGCCGAGGGCAACAGCCCGCTCGATACGGCACAACCGAAGAACATGACACCACAGCAAGTGATCGAGAAGGTTGGCGCGCAGGAAGCCAGGGTCAAACAGGCGCGCATGCACTACACGTACACGCAAGATGTCATGATGCAGACGCTCGATGGCAACTCCGTCGATGGGCAGAAGCACGAAGTCGCAACCGTTTCTTTTGACGACAAAGGCAGGCGCATGGAGAAGGTCACTTATGCCGAGCAGTCCACGCTGCGCGGCGTGCAAGTGACGCAAGAAGACATGGACGACATCCGCGTATTCATGCCGCTGATCCTCCCCACCGAAGATCTGCCGCAATACAAACTAACCTATGCCGGACAGCAGCATGTGGACGATCTCGACACCTACGTATTCCACGTCGAGCCCGCGAAAGAGGAAAAGGATAAACGGTACTTTCAGGGGCGGATCTGGGTGGACAATCAGGACTTTGAAATCGTGAAGCTCTGCGGCAAGAGTGTGCCGGAAATGATTTCGAAGAAAAAGAAGCAGCCGCAAGACCTCCGGCCGACATTTGTAACCTACCGGCAACTGGTGGACGGCTACTGGTTTCCCGCGTACACGCGAGTGGATGATGAGCTGCATTTCAACACACAAACGGTCCACCTGCGAGAGGTCATCAAGTTCAAGGACTACAAGCGCACCGCGACCGCCGGTACGGTCGCGAAACCCTGAAGCGGGAACGGATCTCTGCGGTGGTTGCGGAGTATTTCGCGCGGCACTTGATCGCAACGTTGCGATTGTGTTGTACTTCTGCGCATGGCTGACGAGAAAAGCAGCAGCAGTTCCAAGAACATAGTTCTGTGGATCATTACTGTCCTCCTGGTTGCGCTGGCGGTATTTCTGTACAAACGATAGTCAAGCGCAGCCCTGCCCGCGCCCCTGCAACCTCGTTGCAGGCGAAGTTTGCTGTCTGCGAGACCGATTCAAGGCTGCGCTAGCCTGAACTCAGCCGCCGCTACCCACCCTCCCGTACCGAGGGCTACGCAGTAGGCCTTGCCGACCCGCATCGGGTAAGATACTCCGGCTGCAAAAAGGGAGGCTTCGCGTTTCTGAGCCGATCGTCGTCGTTCTGCTTTCACCATGAACCGGGAATATCACAAAGGCTACAGCCAAGAGCTGCATCGTGACATGGAAGCGCTCGTTTTCGGGCATGCAGGCACGCCGCTGGTGGTGTTTCCGACTTCCATGGGGAAGTTTTTCGAGTATGAGGACCGGGCAATGATTGCCGCGGTAGCGCCCAAGATCGAGCGCGGCGAACTGCAGGTGTTTTGTCCGGACGGTGTGGACACGGAGAGCTGGTACAACAAGGGCGTGCATCCGCGCGTGCGTGTACTGCGGCATTTGCAGTATGAGCGCTATATTCTGTTTGAGTTTCTGCCGTTCGTGCGCTGGAAGAATCAGACTCCGCGACTGGCTGTTACGGGATGCAGTTTTGGCGGCTACCATACGGTGAATTTCGCATTGAAGCATCCTGACGTGGTCACGCATTGCGTAAGCATGAGCGGGGCGTTCGATGTCAAGCAGTTTCTGGATGGGTATTATGACGACGATTGCTATTTCAATAACCCTCCCGACTTTCTGCCGAACATGTCGGACGACTGGTTCTTGAGTCGCTACAGGCAGATGAAAATTGTGCTGGGCTCGGCGGATTGGGATATGTGCCTGGATCAGAACATCAAGTTCTCGGAGAAGTTGAACGGGAAGGGCGTCCCGCATTGGCTGGATGTGTGGGGAGATCATTCGAAGCACGATTGGCCGCTGTGGCAGAGGATGGCGGCAAAGTATTTCTGATGCGGTCCAGTGGCCAGTCGTCAGTTGAGGAGTCGTCACATGAGGTTGGTGATAATCATCGTCGCGGTTGTTGTGGTGGCGGCCATTTGGTTCGTTACGAAGTCTCATGCGCAGTCCGGCGCCGCGTCAAAGCCGGAGGGTAAGCCGCCCGAGCCCAAGCAAGCGTACCTTGGCCTAAGGAAGACGATGCTCGACGGGCCACGAACGAAGTTCGGCCTGCCTCCGACCTCTAAACCCATTGAACCCTGGGGCGTGCTGATGGATTGGGGCGTGAACAATGGAGTCGCAACCGTAGTGGCCACGTCAGATGGCTCAGCGAGTGTTTATTTCACTAGCGGAGGCGGCTACATCGGAGGTAAAGGTCAGGAACCAATTCGTCGGGCCGCGCAACGAGCGGTTGAGGTTGCTCGCACCGTCCAGTTGCCGTCGCTGCCAACAAGGGAGTTTCCTGTCCCTGAAACCGGCGGGGTCTACTTTTACTTTCTTGCCGACGCGGGCGTGGTCGCGTTTCGCACGAGCGTACAGGAGCTGAATTCTCCCGTTCATCCGCTAAGAAAGATTGGCGACGCGATGCAAGAAGTGATTACGCAGTATCGGCTGTGGGATGAGGGCGGCAGGAAGGGCGGGGGCGGAATGCTGGTTGGGCCCAATCAACGCAAATAGAGATCCTTCGATTGTGGTTGCGGATCGCGCTTTGCGCGATCCGCAATGTTCGCTCAGGATAACAAAACAGCGCTGGAAGGGCAGCAAGGAAAAGCAGGTTCCTCACCGGCTTCGCCGGTTCGGAATGACAAGAACACGAGTTTAGGACGGAGCATTTTCCGATGAAGAAGATCGGGATTCTGTTTGGCATGGAAAACACGTTTCCGCCGGCTGTGGTGGAAAAGATCAACGCCATGAAGGTCGGCGGAGTCGAAGCGGAATTCGTGAAGATCGGCGGCATTCGCATGGATGAGCCGAAAAAGTACGACGTCATCATTGACCGGATTTCGCAGGACATACAGTTCTATCGCGCGTATTTGAAGAATGCCGTGCTGCACGGCACGATCGTGGTGAACAATCCGTTCTGGTGGACGGCCGACGACAAGTTCTTCAATTACTCGCTGGCGCACAAGCTGGGCGTGGCCATTCCGCCCACGGTGATTCTGCCGCACAACCAGCATCCAGAGGGCACGACCGATCAATCCATGCGGAATCTGATCTATCCATTGAATTGGCAGGAATTATTCGACTACGTCGGGTTCCCGGCGTTTCTCAAGCCATATTCTGGCGGGGGATGGAAGCACGTCTATAAGGTGCATTCGCCGGAGGAGTTTTTCCATCACTATAACCAGACCGGCGACTTGTGCATGACGCTGCAGCGCGGCGTTGAATTTGACGAGTACTATCGCTGCTACGTGGTGGGGCAGGAAAAAGTGCACATCATGAAGTACGACCCGAAGGCGCCGCATCATGAGCGCTATGTGAAGGGCAATCCGCCGCCGTCGTCGACGGCGCTGCGCGATCGCATGGAAAAAGACGCTCTGACCCTGTGCCGCGCGTTGGGCTACGACTTGAACACGGTCGAGTTTGCAGTGCAGGGTGGTGTTCCCTACGCGATTGACTTCCTGAATCCAGCGCCGGATGCGGATGTCAATTCGGTTGGTCAGGAAAACTTCAACTGGATCGTGAATGCGGTGGCGGAAATGTCTGTAAAATTGGCGCAGAGCGGAGAAAATCCGGTGAAGGAGTTGCGCTGGGCGGCACTGCTGGCGGGAACGGGAAGCGCAGCCTCGAAGCCTGCGCCGGCGGGAAGATCAAACCTCTGGCCATAGGTGGTGCACATAGGAAGTAGTCGCGGTTTTTCCCTCCGTTGTTATACTGTTAGGGCCTAGTTCCCCGCCGGGCAGACAGACTGCTGGCGCAAAAGCAGGTTCTTCCCTTTCGACTACGCTCAGGGTCGGAATGACAGACGTTTGGAAGTGTTGACTGGAACCAAGCCAGCCATTGGGTGCTTCGATGTTGCCGACATTCACCATCGGGATTGAAGAGGAATATCAGACCATAGATCCGGAGACGCGGGATCTGCGGTCGCATATCCAGGTCGAACTCCTGGAAAAAGGCCGGAAGCTGCTTCAGGAGCGGATAAAGCCCGAGATGCATCAATCGGTGGTTGAGGTAGGCACATCGGTCTGCAAAAACATCAAGGAAGCGAAAGCGGAGGTCAGGAAGCTCAGGCGCGAGATCTCCCGCCTCGCCAGGGAAAACGGCCTGCGGCTGGCGTCAGCGGCGACGCATCCCTTTGGCGATTGGCGGGTGCAGGAGATTTCTCCCGACGATCGTTACAAGAACATTGTCGAGGACATGCAACTAGTAGCGCGCTCAAATCTGATCTTCGGCCTGCACGTGCACATTGGGATTGAGGATCGCGAGACCGCGATCCACATGATGAATCATGCGCGTTATTTCCTGCCGCACATTCTCGCTCTCTCGACCAACTCTCCCTTCTGGCTGGGAATGAACACTGGGCTGAAATCATACCGCTGCAAGGTGTTTGACAAGTTCCCGCGGACCAACATTCCCGACTATTTTCCCAGTTGGGGCGAGTACGAGAACTTCATCAAGCTGCTGATTAAGACCAACTGCATCGATAACGCGAAAAAGATCTGGTGGGACATTCGGCCGCATCCGTTCTTCAACACGATTGAGTTTCGCGTGTGCGACATTCCCATGCGCGCCGACGAAACCATCGCCCTGGCCGCGTTGATTCAGGCGACGGTGGCTAAACTGTACAAGCTGTACTCGGCCAATCAGGGATTCCGTTTGTACCGGCGGGCGCTCATCATGGAGAACAAGTGGCGGGCGGCACGCTACGGGCTCGACGGCAAGCTCATTGATTTCGGCAAGCAGAAGGAAGTTCCGGCGCGCGATCTGGTCTGCGAATACTTGGAATTCGTCGACGATGTGGTCGATGAGCTCGATTCGCGCGAAGAATTGGATTACATCCACGAGATTGTCGAGATGGGCAGCGGGGCCGACCGCCAGTTGCGCGTGTTCCAGGAAACTGGAGACCTGAAGAAAGTGGTCGATTACATCATCGAGGAGACGGAAGCGGGGCTGGAAGAAGAACCGGCGGCCGTCAGGAAAGTAGGGTAATGGGAAGCCCCGGAAACACAGTCAAGATTCCCACTTCTGGCAAAACCGGCCAGAAGTGGGGCACCCTTAACATTCCATTTGACCCTGAGTACACTCCAGGCGCATACAACGCCGTGAACGTATGCTTGCGCGTGCAGCCGAGCGAGCAGGTGTGCGTGATCACCGATGAGGTGACGCTAGAAATCGCGGCGGCGATTGCGCAAGAATTGGAGAAGCTTGGGGCGACGTATCATACGTGGGTGCTGGAGGAGCTTGCAAAGCGTCCGCTGACGGATATGCCGCATGAAATTTTGGCCGATCTCGAAATCAGCCAGGTTTCGTTTTTTGCCGCCCAGGTCCAACCGAACGAATTGCGATCGCGCATCCAGATGACCGACGTGGTCAACCGGCGCAAAATCCGCCACGCGCATATGGTCAACATCAACCGGCAGATCATGCTGGAGGGCATGCGGGCGGATTTTCAACGCGTCGACCGGCTCAGCCAGAAAGTGGTCGAGATGGTGCGCAAGGCGTCGAGGATTCGCGCCAGAACGGCGGCAGGAACCGATCTTACGGCCGACTTGAATCCGAATTACAAGTGGCTGAAGACCAGCGGCATTATCAGTGCCGAAAAGTGGGGCAATTTGCCCGGAGGCGAAATCTTCACCACGCCGGGCGAAGTGAACGGGACTTTTGTAATTGACGGCGTAGTGGGCGATTATTTGTGCGCGAAGTTCGGCAGCCTCGCCGAGCATCCGCTGACCGTGAGCATGAAGGGCAACCGGCTGACCGAAGCGCACTCGGACAACCACGAGCTGGAAGATGATTTCTGGAAGTATACGCACACGGACGAAAACAGCGACCGCGTGGGCGAGTTCGCCATTGGCACGAACATCGATCTGCGCGATGTGATCGGACAGATTTTGCAGGATGAAAAGTATCCTGGCGTGCATATCGCCTTTGGTAATCCCTACGGCGCGCACACGGGAGCCGAGTGGGATTCGACCACGCACATTGACGTGGTGGGCCGGAAGTTCAACATCTGGGTGGACGACGAGGAGATTATGCGGGAGGGGAAGTTTTTGTTGGAGGCGTGAGAATCGGGTGATTGGGCGATTGAGTCATCGAGTGATCGGGTAATTGAGAAATTGAAGGCCTACCCGTACGGCTCTGGGTAATGTGAAAGTGCAGGTCCTTCGACTTCGCAGGCGTGCCTTCGGCACGCCTGCTTCGCTCAGGATGACAGGCTATTGAGATATGGTTCCCTCCCTGAGAAAACAGTTCAACGACAGCTTCACTGCCGAAAAATATCAGGCATTCTTGCGGCGAGTGGACGAGCAGTGTGGAACACACGTGCAATTCCGGCTGGCGGAGACGCCTTGTTTCTTTCCTAAGGAATTGTTAGACCGCATGGCCGGCGACGGTAAGGAATTGATTCGGCAGCTCGTCGACAATCCCGAATATCACGCGCAGTCTAACGAGGCCGTGCCGGCGGAGTTCAAGGTTCCGAATGAACCGGCGCATCCCATGTTTGTGCAAGTGGATTTCGGTCTGGTGCGCAATGCACGTGGAGAATTGCAGCCGAAGCTGGTCGAGTTGCAGGCCTTCCCTTCTCTTTACGCATATCAGGGGCCGCTAGCGGAAGTTTACATGGATGTGTACGGACTCGCCGGTTTCGACCAGTTTTCGGCTTCCGGCTGCCGGCTTCCGGCTTGCGGGCTGCGGACTTCGGACCTCAGACCTCGGACCACAGCCTTAAATCCGCCCCGGCTGAAGTATTTTCTGAGCGAATTGGAAAAAGACTCTTACCGCAAACTTCTGCGCCAGGCGATTGTGGGCGACCACGATCCAGAGAATGTGATTTTGATGGAGATTGACCCGCTGCATCAGAAAACTCTGCCCGACTTTCTGCTGACCGAGAAGATGCTCGGAGTGCGGGCCGTCGATATTGTGGACATTAAGAAAGAAGGCTCGCGTCTCTATTACGAGCGAGAGGGAAAACGCGTGCCGATCCGGCGAATTTACAACCGGGCGATCGCGGATGAGTTACAGCGCAAAAATGTAAAGCTGAATTTCGACTGGCGCGACGACCTGGATGTCGAGTGGGCGGGGCATCCCAACTGGTATTTCCGCATCAGCAAGTTTTCGATTCCCTATCTCAAGCACGAGTCGGTGCCGAAAACGTGGTTTCTGGACTGGCTGGAGGAGATCCCTCCCGATCTCGAGAATTACGCGTTAAAGCCGCTATATTCGTTTGCCGGCCAAGGCGTAGTGATTGCGCCGAAGAAAGAAGACATCGCGGCGATTCCGGCAGAAAAGCGGCCTTATTACATTCTGCAGGAGCGCATGCATTTCGAGCCGGTGATTGCGACTCCATTCGGACCGACGAAGGCGGAAGTGCGCGTGATGTACGTCTGGCTCGAGAAGCTGACGCCAGTGCTAACGATTATCCGCATGGGCCGCGGCCTCCAAATGGGCGTCGATCACAACCGAGACATGCAGTGGGTGGGAGCGTCGGCGGGGCTGTATGCAGAGTAAGATGTCTCAGAACACATGGAAGGGAGATCGATATGCCCCGGTTCAATGCGGATTCGATTACTCTTAGCTACTCGAACCTCGAGGCGGCGAAAAAGTGGTGGATCGACGCGTTCGATTGCAAGGTAGCAAAGGTACCATCGGATTGGGACAACCGACTACCGTCTGACGTAGCCTTGCGGCTACCCGGCTACGACGAGCCTACGATCTTGCTTTGCTCTAAAGCGGAGATAGAGGAAGCTCATCTCGATGCACCCTCACCGGTGGCGTCCGACATCTTTTGTGACAATCTGAAGAAGGCGCATGAACACCTTTCTAGGCGTGGAATTGGCCCTGGTCCGATCCAAGATGGTGGTGACCTGCAGTTCTTCGAAGTCCGCGACGTGGAGGGAAACCTCATTCAGATCTGCAAGGAATCATAGCGGCACGACGGCTACCGAAATCCACTCTCGCCCTGTGTTATATCTCTTGCCAGCATGCCGACCCGCCAAGGTTCCATCCGTCTGTTTCGTTTCCATGGGATTGACCTCTACCTGCACTGGTCGTGGTTTGTGGTGGCGCTGTTTGAGATCAGGGGCGGGATGGGCGGCTACGCCTCTGTTCGCTGGAACGCGCTCGATTATCTGGCGCTGTTCTTGGTTGTGGCGGTCCGGTATGACGCAGGCCTTGCCCTGCTGCAAAAAGGGCCGCCAGACAAAATGCGGCGGCCCTCCAATACATTACTTGGTCGCCGATCCCTCGGCGAAGAACCATAGCACAGCTCTTCCGTAAAGATTGGCGTAGGAAATGGGTTTGTCGCTGTCATCCAGCATGGTGATGTCATACACCGTCGCGGTGCCAGGAGCGCCGGGGTAGTAAACGGCGGAGCTCATATCCTCTGCCGCCGAGTACTGCCAAGCATCGACGAAGTAATCCGGCAGCGTGGCGAGCGTACTGCCCACCTCGGGCCGTTCGAGGATCCACTGGGCCGACGAGCCCGTCACCTTCGAACCGCCGACGGCAGCCGCGGTAAACGTGATGGCCACACTCCAACCCTGGGTAACGTCCGCGAAGTTGACGACGGCATTTTTCGAGGCGCCGCCGCTGAACTTGGTCGCCGTCACCGTAACGATCAGATAATCTCCCGGCACAAAGGGAAACAGTGTGTTGGTCGCGACATTCTCGTACAGCACCAGGGTTGGCCCCGGCAGCCACTCGATCCAGGGGAAGTATTCCGCGACGTTGTTGCCGGGAAGATCGCAGAAGACGTCGGCCTCGGAGCCAGACTGCAGCAAGTCCGCATCACTAATTCCGCCCATGCCGACCCACTGAGAAGAATAGTCCCAGCCACCGAGACACTGGTCGGCAGGCTGCTTCACGGTGGGCAGGACCCAGCGGCCCGAGACGGAGTCAAACGCCGGGGCCGACTTGGCGGGGACCAGGGCGAACCCGCTCCAGTTGGAGGCGTCGGCGGCGACGGCCTTGGTTGACTGCGATCTGACGGTCAGCCTGGTTGCCGGACGGTGGGAAACGCCTTCCAGCTTTGCCAGTTCAGGGATCTTACGCGTCAATGCGGGACTGACAGCGGTTGACCAGCGAGCCAGCGCATCGGGCCCCTCCTCAGGGCTAGGTCGCCGCGGATAGCCCCACGACTCCAATTCCCCTGGCGATGCCGTTAGTGGATCGAAGTCCGCGGGAGGTTGTGTAAAGGCATAGACGCCCGGCCAATTGGTCGGGACCACGTGCAGCGACGATGCCTGCGCTTCTGAGGCGGTCGCAGCAAGGGCGGGGCGCGCGTACGCCACAGCAAGAAGGAGCGTTACCAAAACGGACAACTGCATGGACTTCTTCATATTGGTCTCCCGTGGCCGGCTCGAGCCGGAGGTTGAGTTTGGTGGACGAGTGTAAAGACTTCGGACCTAGCGGTCGAGAAATACTCCTGGGGGAACTGGGATAGCAGTATTGTCCGAACCCGATGGTTTGTCAATGTGAAATGAACTAGTCAGCGCCCGCCGAATTGCCCCAGATCTGCCCCGAACCACAGTCTGGGAAGGTTGGAGTACTGGCTGTGTTATAAATCTGCAAGATGCCGACTCGCCAAGGCTCGATTCACCTGTTTCGCTTCCGTGGAATTGACCTGTACCTGCACTGGTCGTGGTTTGTGGTGGCGCTGTTTGAGATCAGGGGCGGGATGGGCGGTTACTCCTCTGTCCGCTGGAACGCGCTCGAGTATCTGGCGTTATTTCTAATCGTAACGATGCACGAGTTTGGCCACGCCCTGGCTTGCCGGCAAGTGGGAGGACGCGCCAACCAGATCGTGCTGTGGCCGCTAGGCGGCGTGGCCTATGTTGATCCACCGCCGCGCCCGGGTGCAACCTTGTGGAGCATTGCGGCCGGACCACTGGTGAACGTCGCGCTGATACCGGTTTTGGCTGTGCTCTACTTGTCGAGCGGCACGCTGGCCCGAGCGGCCTCGATACAAGATATTCACAGCCTCTTCTACGCGCTCTTGCGGATCAACCTAGGCTTGCTGATTTTCAACATGCTGCCCGTCTTCCCTCTGGATGGCGGGCAGATCCTGCGCTCGCTTCTGTGGTTCGTGCTGGGACGCGCCCGCAGTCTGCTGGTATCAGTGATCGTCGGCTTCGTCGGTGCGGCGGGGTTGGTAGCGCTCGCCCTGATCAACTATTCCGTCCGGCCCAGTGTGAAGGCCACGTGGCTGGGAATTCTCGCCGTCTTCATGCTTCTGAACTGCTGGGGCGGGTTGCAGCATGCGCGGGCCCTGTTGCGTTTTGCCAAGATGCCCCGCCGCTCCGGTTTTATCTGTCCGGAATGCAAGACAGCACCGCCAATCGGGGAGTTTTGGAAATGCGGAAACTGCGGGCAGTCCTTCGACACATTTCAGACCGGGGCTGTATGTCCAAGTTGCCGTACTGAGTTTCCGATGACCAGATGCCTGGACTGCGGCAGAGCCCATCCCATGAGCCAGTGGGCGGAGGCAACGCTGGCGGTTCCCAGACTGTAGGGGCCGCCAATTGAGCGCGAGGGCAAGCGCCGATCATCCATTCGTCCTGTGGACGATGGTGGTTTCGAGTTCCAGGCCGTTGGGACGCCTCACGAACATCTTGTCACCGTCGAAGCGGACGGGAACTCGCACGCCCGCGGCGAACTCGCCCGGCTTGTAGCCGCCGCAGTGGGCGGGGTCGTATTCGCCCACGTATTTCACGCCATTCACCGTAACCACGACGGCGGTGCGGCGGGCGGTCTGCTCCGCAGATTCGCGCAGAATCTCTTGTTCTGCCTGCTTCCAGTTTTCCAAGTCGCGGCCGGGGACTTTGCCGTTGCGAACATAGATTTCCTCGGCGCGGCGCCGAATGGCTTCCTGCAAGATGGCGGGCGAGGAGGATGCGGGTTGCGGCGAATGGGGACCGGCGGGGGAAACAGATTCCATGACCATGATCTCCTACAACGCGAATCTGCGAATTCGCTCTCCCTATGGTAGATCGCAAAACGTTGGGATGGGTATAGCTGGCGTTGCACAAAAGGACATAGGTGCGAGGGGGTCGGGAAAGCGGGCAGGGTGGGTTCGAAAGAGAAATCTGTTACCTAACTGCTGCCAAGTCGAGAAAGAGTCAATTCTCCCTGCTCCGGCCCGAGGTGCATCCACGCGGACCCACATCCATTCGCCAACGCCGTTTGAAGAGTCGGGAAACTCGACCTTGACGTAGTCGCCGCGCAGGTAGCTAGCCACGCGTCACCCAAAGGGAATTCTACCAATATTTCTCCGATTTTCCGCTCTTCCTGCCTACGCATTCCCGCGCCCCGCCCCCCGCCGCGCCCGCCATCCCCCCGCCCGGCGCTACGCACCCCCCGGGCGCTACGCGCGCCCCGCCCCCGCCCCTTGGGACACTTTTTCCCGGCAAGTAGCTATACCCGCATGCCAGTTGACCCCGCTTTGGGCGGGAGCCTAACATTACCGCCGAGCGACGAGCGCAGGCACTCATGATTGGCCAGACCGTATCCCATTACCGCATCCTAGGAAAGCTTGGAGGGGGTGGTATGGGCGTCGTCTATGAAGCCGAGGACCTCAAATTGGGGCGGCACGTCGCGCTGAAATTCATCCCAGAAAACCTGGCCGGTGATCCCAAATCGTTGGAACGGTTCACGCGCGAGGCGCGGGCTGCTTCCCTGCTGAACCACCCCAACATCTGCACCATCCACAGCATCGAGGACAACAACGGACATCCCTTCATCGTGATGGAGAAGCTCGAGGGCGAGAGCCTGAAGCAGCGCATCGCTGGGCATGCGATGGAAGTCGACAAGGTGCTCGACATAGGGGTGCAGGTTGCCGACGCGCTGGTGGCCTCGCACGCCAAAGGGATCGTGCATCGCGACATTAAGCCAGCCAACATTTTTCTGACTCCCACCGGGCAGGTCAAAGTGCTGGACTTCGGCTTGGCCAAAGTCGTTCACCATCTTGGTGAGGATGACGGAGGTGCCGCTGACCTTTCGCTGACAGCCGTGGGCGTAATCCCCGGAACCGCAGTCTATATGTCGCCGGAGCAAGCGCGCAGCGAAACCGTAGACGCGCGCAGCGACCTGTTTTCCTTCGGCGTGGTTCTCTATGAGATGGCCACCGGCAAGAAGCCGTTTTCCGGGAACAACTCGCTGATGACGCTGGATGCGGTGCTGCATCAGAAGCCGGTGCCGCCGCGGGATCTGAATCCCAAGATTCCCATTGAGCTGGAGGGCATCATCGGCAAGGCGATGGAGAAAGACCGCGACCATCGCTACCAGAGCGCGGTAGAGATGCGGTCGGATTTGGCGCTGCTTAAGCGGGAGACCGAATCCGGGATGGTGAAGGCAGGCAGCGGCACCACCAAGTTGCGTGTGGCGACGAAGACCTTTGGCCGACACTCGCACTTGCAGATGTATCTGCTGTTGGGCATGGCGGGGGTGCTGTTGGCGGTGTTGGCCGCGGTGGGAGCATGGTGGTACCAGCACCGGGAAGCGGCCAGCGCGGAGCAGCGCAATGCGATTGCGGTTCTGCCGTTGCAGAACATGAACGGGGATTTCAATATCGACTATCTGCGGTTCGCTCTGGCGGACGAACTGTGCAGTGTGCTGTCGTATTCGCGGTCGCTGGAGGTCAGGCCGTCGTCGGTCACGCGGAGGTACGTGGCCCTGGATCTGGATCCGAAAAAAGTGGGCCACGAACTGCGCGTCGGGCGGCTGCTCACGGGATCGTTTCGCCGGCAAGGCGATGAGTTGACGGTGACGCTGGAGGCGATTGACGTGCCCACCGACCGCCTGCTGTGGCAAACCACGGTCACAGCCAAATCCGACGACCTGATCGGGCTGCAGGCACAACTCAGCACGCAGGTAGAGCATGGGCTGCTTCCGGTGCTGGGAAGCGGCGGCGGAGAGGTGGAGACGGCTTCGCGTCCCAAGAATCAGCAGGCGTATGACTTCTACTTGCGCAGCGTGGCCCAGCCGCACGATCCCAAGCCGAACAAGGAGGCGATCACGATGCTCGAGTGGGCGGTGGGCATCGATCCGAACTATGCGCCCGCCTGGGAAGCGCTGGGGCAGAGATATTACTTTGACTCCCTTTATGGGGGCGGCGGGGAAGACATGTTCCAGCGCTCGAAACATGCCTACGAGCGCGCTCTGACGCTTGACCCTAATCGCGTGATGGCGGCCAGCAATCTGATTGCAATGCGCGTCGAACGGGGCGAACTGGGGCAAGCCTACGACGCGGCGACTGATCTGCTGCGGCGGCAACCACAAAGCGCTGATGCCCACTTTGCCCTAAGTTATGTGTTCCGGTATGCAGGGATGCTCGACCGTTCTACGCAGGAGTGCAACACAGCCCGCACGCTCGATCCTGGTAATTTTAGTTTCCGCTCCTGTGCCTGGTCGTTTCTGGAGATGGGCAAAACGGACCAGGCGCTGGACTTCGTGCATTTGGACGCCGGATCGGAGTGGGCGGCGTGGGTCACGCCCTATATCTATCTGGCGGAGGGCAAGGTCGCTGAGGCGCGGGACGCCGCGAAAAGTATGGGCAAGGCTCCGTCGTATCATCGCGACTTGATGGAAGCCTGCGCGGCCGAGCCACGGCCGGCGGACCTGCCAAGAATCGTGCGGGAGTCGGAAGCGTCGGTGATGATGGAGCCTGACGCCGAGGCCTGGTATCACGTGGGCGCATTGATGGCGGCATGCGGCCAGAAAGAACCTGCGTTGCGTTTGCTGAAGGCCGCAGTGCAGCAGAATTACTGCGCGTACTCGGCGCTTCTGGACGATCCCTTGTTGAAGGATTTGCGCAAAGAAACGGCGTTCAACGAGGTTCTGACCGCAGCCAGCAACTGCCAGGCCGTGCTGAAGGAGGGCCGACAGTAATCACTTGCCCAGTCGCCCGTGGTCAGTTGCGGGTGCAAAGAATTTGCGTCAAAGCGGGGGCAGGCCCCATCCTTGTAGCGTGAGACATCCTGCATTTGCCAGCTTGCCGTGGCGCGCTCGCCACGGCGTTTCAGTAACTCTTCAGCCATTACATGCGTTCCGGGCAAATCTCTTCTGCTTCCTCATCATTTTCGCTCTCGGCGCACCAGCACAAACCCCGTCAGAGGGCGGCGCGCATGCGTCGGCGAAGGCTACTACCGTTGACAACCAGCGAGGGTCGAGTGAAGAGATTCTGGCTGACCCTCCGGGCTTACTCTATCAGGGCGTTCCGACGGAGATTCCGCAGGACGAAGGCGTGACCGGATTGCGGCTGGAATTGTTGCGGTTGGGAACGACGGCGCGGCTGATGCAGGTGGTCGCGCATCCGGACGACGAGGATGGCGGACTGTTGACGCTCGAGGCGCGAGGGCGAGGCGTGAGCACGCTGCTGATGACGCTGAATCGCGGCGAGGGCGGCCAGAATAAGGTTGGCAGCAATTTGTCGGATGTGCTGGGTGTGCTGCGTACGCTGGAATTGCTGGCCTCAGATCAGTATTACGGCGTGCAGGAACGGTTTTCGCGCGTGGCCGATTTCGGATTTTCAAAGAGCGCCGACGAGACGTTCACCAAGTGGGGCGGGCATGAGGTAGCGCTCGCGGACATGGTGCGCGTGATTCGCACGTTTCGCCCGGATGTGCTGGTCGCACGTTTTTCGGGTACGGACCGGGACGGACACGGCCATCATCAGGCGTCGAGCATTCTTGCGAAAGAAGCTTTCCGCGCGGCTGCCGATCCCGAGCGCTTTCCTGAGCAAATTGCCGAAGGGCTCGAACCGTGGCAGGCGAAGAAATTCTATATCGGAAATGTGTGCTCGTTCGGTGCGCAGACCTGCCCGGATGCTGATTGGACCATAAAGTTCAACACCGGAGAGCGCAGCGCCGAACTGGGTATGGGCTATGTGCAGTTCGCCATGCAGGGGCTGCGCCATCAGCTGTCACAGGGCGCTGCCGGATGGTCGATCAGGCCGGGAGACTGGTTCACCTTTTATCGGCTGGCGGACTCTGTGTTGCCGTCGACCACGGATAAAGATGGCCATGAGAAGAATTTCTTCGACGGAATTGACACGACGTGGCCGGGACTGGCTTCGCGATTGGGAGCCGAGCAAAGGAAAGTTCCGGAACTCCGATCGGAACTGATGAAGATTGCGACACGGGTTTGGGAGGCGACAGACAAGGCAAACGGGAATGACACCTCGACGGCAGTCACTCCTTTGCTCGAAGTAGTTGCCGGGTTGGCCCGAGTGAGCAGCCAAGTCCAAGGCAGTACGCTCAGCGCGGCGGCCAAGCTCGACTTGCTGACACGAATCGCTGAGAAGCAGCAACAAGCCGAAACTGCCCTGAATCTGGCTTTGGGCGTGAGCCTGACGGCCAATGCGGAGTCGTCCATTCGTTCCGGCGTCGATCACCAAGCGATCGCGGAGGCGGCTGGAAACGTCGCCGCAGTTTCGTCAGGCGAGGAATTCTTCGTGAATGTGACGTTTCACAACGGCTCGAAACTGCCTTTGCTGATCGACCATATCAAGCTGGAAGTCCCAGCGGGATGGAACACGATCAATGGGAAAACGCGACCGCAAGCCACAAAACCGGGAGGTGACCTGCACGCGGATTTCCGCCTGCGGGTGCCAAAAGATACGCCGTATACGCGGCCGTACTGGCATCGGGATGATCCCGATCGCGACAGCCTGAATCATGTGGACGACGAAAGGTACGCGACCCTTCCCTTTCCGCCTCCAGCGCTGCGGGCGCGGGTTGAGTACTCGCTGAGCGGGGCTGACGGAGTGCGCGCGAGGAATGGCATCACGACTGCAGTTGTCGCGAATTCGACGGGCGATGAGCGATCCCGTCCGCTGGCGATTGTGCCGGCATTTTCTGTGGAGCTCGAGCCTGGTACCCAAGTCATCTCAACGCATAACGGCTCGACCACGACGGTCACAGTCGGTGTGACCAGCAATCTGACACGCGACACCCAAGGCATTTTACGACTCGAACTGCCGTCCGGTTGGCGCTCGGAGCCAGAACAGGCTACTGTCGATTTCACCCAGCGCGGCGAAAAAAAGGATTTTCAGTTCCAAGTTCTGACGGCCGGGCTGCAAGAAGGACGGACGACTGTGCGCGCCGTGTTCGAGTCCGAGGGCGAGAAGTACAGCGAAGGATACACGCTGGTTACGCGCGAAGATCTCGGCAGTTTTTTCTATTATCAGCCGGCGCGGCAGCAAGTGAGCATTGTGGATGTGCGGGCGCCGCACGATCTGAAAGTGGGATACATCATGGGCGCGGGCGACGATATTCCGACAGCGCTCAAGCAGGTGGGCATGGACGTCACGCTCATTCCGCCGGAGAACCTGGCGAGTGAGGATCTCAACAAATACGGGACGATCGTGCTAGGCATTCGCGCCTACGATACTCAGAAGGATGTGGTGGCGAATAACCAGAAGCTATTGGACTTCGTATCCGCGGGCGGAACACTCGTGGTGCAGTACAACACTGGCGTAACTGATTTCAATAACGGTAAGTTCACTCCCTATCCTGCCGAGCTGAGCCGGGCGCGCGTTTCGGTGGAGGAAGTCCCGGTGGAGATTCTCGCGCCCGACGATCCCGTGTTCCATGATCCGAATACAATCACGGCGCGCGATTTCGACGGCTGGGTGCAGGAGCGCGGATTGTATTTCATGGGCAAGTGGGATGACCATTTCCAGCCGCTGCTAGCCTGTCACGATCCGGGCGAGGATGCGCAGAAGGGTGGGTTGCTGCAGGCAAAATACGTTAAGGGGACGTATATTTACACGGGATATGCTTTCTTTCGCCAGTTGCCGGCCGGAGTGCCCGGAGCAGTGCGGCTGTATGTGAATCTGTTGAGCGCAGGACACGAAAAGCAGTGATCAGTGGTCGCTGGCTAGAGTTCGGTCCAACGACAGCGGCAGACCACTGCCCCCCCCGGCTACCGACTGAGCCGCTCGATGCCATCACCTAAAGATCCCGGCCCGAGTTCTCCCACCCTCATCCGCGGCATGGGGCTGGGCAGCGCAACCGCGCTGAATATGATTGACATGATCGGGGTGGGACCGTTCATCACCATGCCGCTGGTGGTCGCGGCGATGGGCGGGCCTCAGGCGCTGCTCGGTTGGGTAGCCGGCGCGCTGCTTGCCGTCTGCGACGGCCTTGTCACTGCGGAATTGGGCGCGGCGCTGCCCGCCTCAGGCGGATCGTATCGCTACTTGCGCGAGATGTATGGGCCGCAGAAATGGGGACGGCTCATCTCCTTTCTGTTTATCTGGCAGGTGTCATTTTCTGCGCCCCTATCCATCGCTACTGGTTGCATCGGGCTGGCTGGATACGCCGCCTACTACTGGCCGGAACTGGAAACGGTTTACGCGCACCATGAGGCCGCGCTGCACATCCCATGGGCTGGAACCTTTCAGGCGAGCTGGATCGTAACTCCGGGAACGGCGTTGGCGGTCGTCATTTGCTTCTTTACGGTGTTGCTGTTGTTTCGTCGGATCACCGCCATCGGACGGCTCTCGAAACTGCTGTGGTTCGGCGTGATGGGAACGATCGGGTGGATCATCTTCGCCGGACTGACTCACTTCAACCGCGCCTTGGCGTTTGACTTTCCTCCGGGAGCATTCACGATTTCTCACAAGTTCCTCACGGGTCTCGGGGGAGCGATGCTGGTCGCCACTTACGACTACTGGGGTTACTACAATGTTTGCTTCTTGGGCGACGAAATCAAGGATCCGGGAAGGAACATTCCGCGCGCGCTCCTGCTTTCCATTCTGCTGGTGGCGTGTCTATACATAGCAATGAACGTATGCATTTTGGCCGTGGTGCCGTGGCGCGAGCTGGTGCAGGCGGGACACAACAACAGCGGATTGTACGTTGTGTCTTTGTTCATGGAGCGGATTTATGGTTCTTGGGCGGCACGGTTGGTGACCGGACTCGTCATCGTGACCGCTTTTGCATCGGTCTTTTCGCTGATGCTGGGATATTCCCGCGTGCCGTATGCAGCCGCGAAAGACGGGAACTACTTCAAGGCTTTTGCCAAGGTGCACCCGGTGCATCGCTTCCCGCACGTGTCGCTGCTGGCGCTCGGAGTAGTCGCTGCGGCGTTTTGTTTTTTGCGTCTACAGGATGCGATCGCGGCTCTGGTTGTGATTCGGCTGATTCTGCAATTCCTGGCGCAGGTGGCCGGCTCGATCGTGTTGCGCATTCGCCAGCCAGAATTGCCTCGGCCATTCCGCATGTGGCTGTATCCGTTGCCGGCGCTGGCCGCGACCGCGGGATTTCTGTTCATCCTGTTCAATCGAGAAAACTGGCAAAAAGAAGTGCGCTATGCAACTGTCATTTTGTTGACCGGCGTGGCAATCTATTTGGTCAGAGCATGGAGGGGCGGAGAGTGGCCGTTCGGCTCACTCAGGCCCGCACCTGCCGGTCAGATATCAAGAGACGAGGGGAGGGCTTCATGAAATCACTGATTTTGATAACGAGCCTGCTGTTGATGTCGGCGATCACAGCAGCGGCGCAAGCATCTGCGCCGAAGGAAGAACGCCGTACAGTCACCGCAGTGTTGGACCACGCCGTAAGCAACCTCGAGGCCGAGTTCGTTTCCGCTGCCGAGGCTATGCCGGAAGAAAAGTTCGGATTCGCTCCCACAAACGGCGAATTCAAAGGCGTACGCACTTTTGCTCAGCAAATCAAGCATGTCGCGGCGGTGAACTACGAACTCGGTGCGGCGATCTTGGAGGAAAAACCGCCGGCGGACATTGGTGACGAATCCGGTCCCGCCTCAATCACAACGAAAGCGGACGTGCTGAAGTATTTGAAGGATTCCTTCGCCTACGTACACAAAGCGGTAGCAACCATTAACGAGAAGAACCTGGTGGAGACGGTGAAGAGCCCGTTTGGGGAGGGTAAAGTCAGCCGGCTAGCTCTGGCTGCGGGCATTGGGTCGCATGGATTCGACCACTACGGCCAGATGGTGGTGTACTTGCGGATGAACGGGATCGTTCCGCCTGCCAGCCGATGACCACAAACTCACTCCGGAAGGCAGGTTTGCGCGACGCCGGCGTAGGGCACGACTCTACTTCGTCGTCCTAGAATCTCGACGAACGCGCTCCCCGCAATGTAATCGATGTGGCCAGCAATTCAGCAGCAAGAAGGCTGCGCGTCAGATGCGCGGCGACGATTCTGCGAACCTTCTGACGAGACGCGCGGGGATCTAGGAACATCAGCACGGACGGACCTGCGCCGCTTAAAGCCACGCCCAGAATGCCGTCCTTTCCTTTCAATTCCTGCAGGCACGGAAGCAACGGGCACAGTCTGGCCCGATAAGGCTGATGGATGCGGTCATTAAGGGCAGCAGTAAGAAGGTCGGGACGACCCTGCGTGAACGCCGCTAGCAGGAGCATGGAATTCTGAAGATTCGTGACGGCATCGGCACGCGAATACTGAGCGGGAAGAACGCACCGGGCTTCTTCAGTCGGCAGGCTCTTGTCCGGCACCGCCAACAGGAGCGGCCATTTTCCTTTCGGGCGCACGAAAACAACCTGAACGTCGGCGGCGTCTTCAGTCAATCCGGAACAGCGCGCAACGGTGAGTCCGCCCAGCCAGCAGGCAGAGGCGTTGTCGGGATGATGTTCGCGGCGCGAAGCTTCGGCGATGATTTGCGCGTCGGTCCAGCCCAGCCGGCCGAAATGCACAGCCATGGCGATGCCGGCCAATCGCGCCGCCGCCGAGGAACCGCAGCCCTTGCAGATAGGAATGTCGTTGGCGATGCGCAGTGAGAGCGGCGCCGGCGCCTTGCCCGCCTTGGCAAGCACATCGCGATACGTGTCGAGGATGAGGTGATCCTCGACACGGCCACAAATCTCGCGATCGCGACCGCTGGCGGCAATGGAGAATTCATCCGCCGGACTGGCTTTGATCTTGATGTAGAAATCCATCGCCAGTGCGGCCGCGTCAAAAGCCGGGCCGAGATTGGCCGAAGTCGCCGGCAGGGCGATGCGAAAAGAACGCCTTAGGGTGTTGGCCTTGATGGGCATAGTTTGGATGGCGTTTCGCCTACAAGCTATCTCATAAATCCGCTTTGAAAGGGCGCGGCTTCAGCCGCGCCGTCCAGAGCCCCATAACCATCGGGGCTTTAGCCCCTGGGTAGCCCGGCTATTGCCAGCTTGGTTCATTATGAAATGGCTTCTAGGATTTCTCGGCTTGTTCCAGCGTCCGCGTGACCGCATCCAGCGCCGCGTCCAGAACGATGGGCGCGCGACGCAACGGCTTGAGCGTAGCATTTTCGCCGCCGGCACCTGGGAACAACTCGCCGCCATGAAACTCGATCGTGTAGTCGGGATCCTTCAGCAGATTGCCCGTTAGAATCAGCACTACGATTTCATCCGGCTTCACAAAGCCTTGCTTCACCAATTTCTTCAGCCCGGCGAGCGTAACGGCCGATGCCGGTTCGCATCCGACGCCTTCCGCGCCGATCTCGGCCTTGGCTTGAGCAATCTCAACTTCGCTCACCTGTTCGCATGCCCCGCCAGTAGCCTCAAGCACATGCGCTGCTTTTTTCCAGGAAGCGGGGTTGCCGATGCGGATGGCAGTCGCGCGGGTTTCGGCCTGAACGCTGACCAACCGCTTGCCTCCAGCCTCGCGCAGCGTGCGCACCAACGCATTCGCGCCTTCCGCTTGAATCACCGACAACTTTGGAAGCCGCGAAATCAGGCCAAGATCATGCATTTCCAGCAGAGCCTTGCCGATGGCCGAACTGTTCCCCAGGTTGCCGCCGGGAACAATGATGTGATCGGGCGCTCGCCAGTCGAGTTGCTCCAGCAATTCGAGCGCGATCGTCTTCTGGCCCTCCAGTCGGAAGGGGTTGATGGAGTTCAACTGATAGACTGGCGCGCGCTGCACCAGTTCTTGCAGCAGGCGAAGACAGCCGTCGAAATTGGTGCGCAGTTGGCAAGTGACTGAGCCATAGTCGAGGGCCTGGGACAGTTTGCTCCAGGAGATTTTCCCTTCCGGGACCAGCACCAGGCTGCGCATGCCGCCACGGGCTGCGTAGGCGGCCATGGAGGCGGAGGTGTTCCCGGTGGACGCGCAGGCGACCCAGCGAAATCCGGCGCAGCGCGCGAAGGTGGCAGCGACGGTCATGCCGCAATCTTTGAATGAGCCGGTGGGATTCATGCCCTGGTGTTTGGCGAGAAGGCGGGGCAGGCCTGCGATTCGAGCACACTGGGGAAGTTCATAGAGCGGCGTATTGCCCTCGCGCAAGGTGATGATCTGAGCTCCGGGCGCGGACGCCGCGGGCAGAAGCTCGCGGAAGCGCCACACGCCGCTCAGGTCGGTGGCATCCTGCGACATGCGCCGGCGAGACCATGCGGACTTCAAGTCTGCCGCCCTCGGCCTGGCTTCGTTCCACTGCGGATATGTGATTTCCAAGAGATCTCCGCAGCGCGCGCAGCGAAAATCCGGGCTGGCGGACTCGCCGAGATCGCCGCATTCGATACAGCGATAGCGAAAATTCGCCGCCTGGGTTCCCGGCATGGGACTGGAGAGAGAAGGCATAGACGCGATCTATTTTGTTCCCCGCAGATATTGGTCGTCCTTATTGATCCAATCGGAGCGAGGAGGGCAAAAGACATCAAGGCTAACGGTGTCGGCAAGCGCCTCGGCCTTGTGTGGCATGTTGGACGGAATGCAGAGCATCTCACCCGCGCTGACCACAATCTCTCTGCCGTCAATCCAGAACTTGAGCGCGCCTTCGAGAATATAGCTTAACTGCTCATTGTGGTGGCTGTGTTTGGGCACAATGCAGCCCTTCTTGAGCAAAATGCGCGCCAGCATGATCCGCTGGCCGACCACGAATTGCCGCCGCAGCAAGGGATTGAGTTCTTCGAGCGGGATGCTGTCCCAGGGAATATGTTGCAGCGCCGGGATCCGGTTAGACGGTTTGCTCGCAGCGCGTTGGGCGCGAGAGCGGAGTTTCGCGTCGCGTGGTCTCGCCTTCGGTTTCGCTCTGGCCTTCTTTGTCGGCATATCCCTTTGTACCAGCGTTATCTGAGGCAGCCAGCCCGTGTAAGCGACGACCGTGCCCCGCCATAACCCTGGTCGCGACTCACAATTGTACGGGAAAGAGCCGGTTTCAAAACGGTCTTCTCAAGAAAAATTGAGTCAGAGCTTGAGCATCTCTTAGGCCAGCGGAGACTGCCCGGCTTGCCCGATTTGAAGCTTCGCAATTACTCTGTGGAGAAGCGAGGTAACCATGAAACGTCACAACCATCGGCCCGAAACCGCTGCCGTCCACGGCGCCGCGGACCTGGCAAAGAAGAATGGCCCGGTCTCCACTCCCATCTATCAGACCTCCACTTTTGAGGCTACGGACAACGACGAGCATTTGCGCCTGAGCGACTCGGACCACTACTACACACGCTATGGCAATCCGACCAACACGGTGGCAGAGCAGACTATTGCCGAGCTGGAAGGTGCGGAGGCCGGATTGACCTTCGCCTCGGGCATGGGCGCGGTGACGACCACGATCATGGCTCTGCTGAAAGCCGGGGACCATATCGTGGCGCAGCGGGACATCTATGGCGGAGTCACGAAATTCCTCACGGAATGGCTCCCGAAGATGGGCATCGAGACCACGTTCGTGGACACGACCGACTATGCCCAGCACGAGCGCGCCATTCGCCCCAACACCCGGCTGCTGCATGTAGAGTCGCCGACCAATCCAACGCTGCGCGTCGTCAATTTGAAGACCGTCGCCACAATCGCCCGCGAGCACGGCCTGATCAGCATGATTGACGGGACCTTCGGCACGCCCATCAACCAGCATCCGGCGGAGTTTGGCATTGATCTGGTTATGCATTCTGGGACCAAGTACCTGGGCGGCCATGCCGACCTGATCTGCGGCGTGGTAGCAGGACGAGCCGAGTTGATCGAGAAAATTCGTTCGACGCGCACGACACTGGGCAACGTGATGGATCCGCATGCCGCGTGGCTGCTCATTCGCGGGCTGAAAACATTGGCAGTGCGCGTAGCGCGGCAGAACGAGAACGCCCTGCGCGTGGCCGAATTCCTCGAGCAGCACGGCAAAGTGCGGAGCGTGCATTACCCGTTTCTGAAAAGCCATCCGCAGCATGCGATCGCTCGCGAGCAGATGAGCGGAGGCGGAGGGGTGGTCAGCTTCGAGGTCGAGGGCACGGGCGAAGATGCGCGGCGAGCGAGCGAGGCCATGCGGTTGTTCACGTTGGCCCCCAGCCTGGGGGGAGTCGAGTCACTGGTGTCGCTCCCGGTGCTCTCGTCACACGCCATGATTTCGCCTGAACAGCGCCAGAAGATGGGCGTCACTGAACAGATGATCAGGTTGTCGGTGGGCATCGAGAGCGCGGACGATCTGATCGCGGATTTGGAGCGAGCACTGGAGGCCGTAGGCTCGAAACAGAATGCCCTCTTGACATCCCGATAGCGGCAGGACACGGGTGCGCCTGGGCTCGCAGTGGTACACTTGCTTCCTGCTATTGTCGCGTCTTCACGACAATCATCAGCCTTCCGAGGAGGTATGAACCGTGAAACGAATCCTGAAGATTCTGGCGGTTATTGTTGCGGTCCTCATCGTCATCGTGATTGCCCTGCCTTTTGTCATTGATGTGAACACATTCCGGCCGAAGCTCGAGTCCGAACTCACAGATGCTCTCGGGCGAGACGTCAAGGTTGGAAATCTTTCCCTGTCTCTGCTGAAGGGTGGCGTCACGGCGGACGACATCTCGATTGCCGACGATCCGGCATTCAGCAAAACTCCCTTTGTGAAGGCGAAGGAATTGAAGGTGGGCGTGGAGCTGATTCCCCTGATCTTTTCGAAGCAACTGAACGTCACCGAACTGACCTTAAGCCAGCCGGAGATCAGCCTGGTGAAGTCGGAGAACGGCACAAAGTGGAATTTCTCGACGCTGGGTGCGAAGAGCACGACCGCGGCTCCCGAATCGAAGCCCGCCGCGGAAGCAAGAAAAACGGAGCCGCAGAAAACGGAGCCAGAAAAAACTGCGGCGCAGCCGGAAAGTTCAACGACAGGAGGCAAACTGAACATCTCCGTGGCCAAGCTGAACATCGGGGATGGGCGGCTAACGGTTTCGCGTGCCGGATCGAACGAGAGATCTCGGGTGTATGACAAGGTGAATATCGAGGTAAAGAACTTTTCGTTCGCCTCTTCGTTTCCATTCCAGATGTCGGCGGAGCTGCCCGGTGGAGGCAGCCTGAATCTGGACGGCAACGCCGGGCCGATTCCTGCCAACGACGCGGAGTTGACTCCGCTCAATGCCAAAGTCAGGGTGCAGAAGCTCAACCTTGCTGAATCGGGTTTCATCGATCCGGCATCTGGAATTTCGGGCATCGCGGATCTGGACGAGACCCTCACCTCCGACGGGCACGAAGCAAAAACAGAAGGAACGCTCAAGGCTACGGACTTGAAGGTCGCTCAGAAGGGGTCTCCGGCTGGCAGGCCCGTGGACTTGACTTATGCCGTAGCGCACAACCTGGCCAAGGAAGAAGGCACGATCACGCGAGGCGACGTTGCCATGGGCAAAGCGGTCGCTCACCTCACGGGCACCTACGATGCTCATGGAAAAGTCACTGCCGTCAACCTCAAACTGAACGGCGAAAAGATGCCAGTGGACGATTTGGAAGCGATGCTGCCCGCGCTCGGAGTCGTGTTGCCTCCCAAGGCCGAGCTGAAGGGCGGCGACCTGAACACGAATTTTGCAATTTCGGGTCCAGTCGACCGCCTGGTGACGACAGGGACAATCCGCCTGGAGAATTCTTCGCTGGCCAACTTCGATCTGGGATCCAAGCTGTCGTCTATTTCCGCATTGTCGGGCAAGAAGACGGGCAACGACATGACCATTCAGAACTTCAGTTCTGACGTGCGGGTTGCACCGGAAGGCACGCAGGCCAGCAACGTCAACCTGACGGTACCGTCGCTCGGAGTTTTGACCGGTGGCGGCACGGTTAGCCCGGCCAACGAACTTGCCTTCAAGATGAACGCCAACGTGGGTGGCTTGGGCGTACCGTTCTCCGTCGAAGGCACGACTTCGGACCCCAAGTTCGTCCCTGACGTAAAAGGAATGGCCACGGGCCTGCTCAAGGGAGTCCTGGGAGGCAAAAACCAGTCCGGCCAGCAGAACCCGCTCAGCGGCATAACCGGACTGTTCAAAAAGAAACAGTAGAGCCGCGATGGTAGTATGAGAGATTGGGCCAATCGATTCGAACCCGGGCAGCCATTGTGGCGTCCGTTGAATCGAACCAAGTTGGACTGAGACCGTTCATGTTGAAAGCAAGGTTGTTGACATCTACCCAGAATCTGCGGCTGGCGCGCGCCTGCGCAGGAGTCTTGGGCGTGGTGATCGCCCTGCTGGCGCCGGCTTTCGGCCAGAGTGACCAGGACTTTACCGTGTCGATGGCGCCGTTTCCGCCTCCGGCGTCGCTGCTCCCCGGAGGCACCGCGGCTGCCGCCATTACCGTTTCTCCCCAGGGCAGCTTCAGCGGCACCATAGATTTAACCTGCCAGGCGACGCCGCAGCCAGCCGGCTTCCCCAGTTGTCAGGTTAGCCCGTCTTCGCTGACGCTTCCCAACGAAGCCGCCACTGCCACGGTTACAACTACTGGATCGACTCCTTCCGGGCAGTACGCCTTCGTCGTCACGGGCACCAGCGGGACCTCGACCGCGACATCCGCGCCGGACTATCTTACTGTGCTGTCGGTCGCACCGAACTTCACCATCAGTGTGACGCAGCAGGTTGAGCCTAACGCGGTGCACGCGGGCAGTGGCGGCCAGGGAATCGTGAGCTTGACTCCGAACGGCGGCTACAGCGGGAACGTGACGTTGTCGTGCGCCACGGTTATCCCGCTGGTGTCCTCTCCGCCCACGTGCTCGTTCTCCTACCCGCCGAATATGACGAGCCTGCCGGTGCCGGGGCCACCCTCGACTGTCTCGATCAACACGATCGGCCCTAACAACCTGCCTCCCTCCGCCCGGGCCTGGCGTGCGCCCGAATTCTGGATGCCCGTGGTGGCATTGGCAGGCGTAGGCGTAGCAAGCAGCAGACGTTCGCGCCGAGCGTTGTGCCTGCTCGCTCTTGTTGTTTTGGCAGGAAGCATCCTTCTTGCGCCAGCCTGTGGCCACAGCAACGTATACACCACGAGTGAAACCAGCAACAACAACCTGATCACGCCCAAGAATAGCTACACCTTTACCGTGACCGGCGTCGATGACAACGGTGTTGTCCCCAGCAACACCGGGACAAGTGCGCCAACCGTCACACTGACCGTAAACTAGACCGACAATTGGGATCGGGTTTACTTCCGGGTTTCGAGTCGGGCTGCCCGGTTTCGCGCGCGACGGATCAGAACTTGACGCGGTTTCCGCCCGGAAAGCGTAGATCAATGAAGAACGAGATGAGCCGCTTCTTCCTGACTTTCCCGCGGTGGACCTTCTGAATCAGCTTTACCAACGCTTGGAGTCGTTGTCCGACTATCTCCGGTACCTTCCGGTTTCGGCCGCTTGGAATACTGGAGCAACGGCAAGAACGGCAGCATGAGCAGGAAAACCACCCCCATCAGCCAGAAGGCTTCGACAAAAGCGAGCATGGCGGCATGCTGCTGGACCATGCCATAGACTGCGCCCAGGGCCTTGCGCGAAGCCGTGACGCGATCTGCGCCCACCGCATGAAAATGCGCGGTCAGGCCTGCGTAATATTTCCAGGTCGTGACGTCACCCGCCCTGACGTTGGCAACAAGATGGTTCTGATGCAGCTGGGTACGCCGCGCCAGGAAAGTGGTCATGATGGCGATGCCGACGCTGCCGCCGATGTTGCGCATCAGATTGAAGATGCTAGTCGCGTTGCCCATTTTCTGTGGCGAGATGCGCGCCATGGCCAGCGTCATAAGCGGAATAAAGAGAAAACTGAGGGCAACTCCCTGAAGGATCTGGGCCCAGCAGATGTCCCAGAAACCAGCATAGAGGTTGAGGCCGGAGAGATCGAACATCGTGATCGAGCCAAGAATCAGCCCGACGACTAGCAGACGCCGTGGATCGGTCTTGGTGGTCAAGTGGCCCGCCAAGGGGGTGAACAGGAGCGCTCCAATGCCGCGGGGCGACAGCGCCAGGCCGGAGTTGTAAGCGGGATAACCCATGAGCGTCTGCAAATAGAGAGGGAGCAGAACCAGGCTGGCATAGAGCACAAAACCCAGCATACTGATGAGGAAGACGCCTGCGGCGAACGACCGGTTCTTAAGCACTCGCAAATCCACCACGGGATGGTCGGTCATCAGCTCGCGAACGATCAGCGCGACCAAGCCGAAGATGCAGAGCGCGGTGAACGTGCGGATGTACTGCGACGAAAACCAATCTTTGCGCTGGCCGGTATCGAGCAGAACCTGCAGCGAACCGATGCCCAGAGCAAGAAAGCCGATACCCCACAGGTCGACTTTGCCGCCGTCGTGCTTGATGTAGTGCGGGTCGAAAACGAAGCGATTCATCAGAAACATCGAGAGCACGCCCACGGGCAGGTTGAGATAGAAAATCCAGCGCCAGGTGTAATTGTCGGTGATCCATCCCCCGAGAGTGGGTCCGAGGATGGGCGCCAGAAGGATGCCGATGCCGTAAGCCGCCATCGCGTGGCCGTGCCGCTCCTTGGGGAAAGTTTCAAGCAGAATCGCCTGGGCGAGCGGCTGTAATCCCCCGCCGGTCAGGCCCTGTAGCACGCGGAAGAAAATCAACTGCGGGAGCGAAGCGGCCAGCCCGCAACAAAGCGAAGTCACGGTGAATCCGGCAACGCAGGTCAGCAGCAGCCGCTTGCGGCCCATGTATTTCGCCAGCCAGCCCGAAATCGGCAGCACGATCGCATTCGCCACCAGGTACGACGTGACCACCCACGTTCCTTCTTCATTGGTAGAGGCCAAGTTGCCCGCGATGTGCGGAATGGAGACGTTGACGACTGTGGTATCGAGAACTTCCATGAAGGTCGCCAGCATCACGGAGAACGTGACGACCCACGGATTCACAATGCGATGTGAACTGCCATCCATCCGGACTTGTCCCTGCCGATGCGGGAGTCCCGCCTGTGCTCTCTACTGTGAGGAAAAAACAGGGGCTGTGCCGTGACAGGGATCACACGCAGGAGTGCGCCAGGTAAGGGCCCGACGGCAGCGGCTTAGCGCTCTGTCAGTTTTTCCAGCGTTTGGAAAAAAGCTGGGTAAGAAATCGCAGCAGACTCCGCGCCGCGGATGAGAGTTTCTTCCTGGGCTCGCAGGGCGGCGACGGCAAAGGCCATGGCAATGCGGTGATCGTCCGCGGAATCGACCTCTGCGCCGCGGAGGGTCTGGCCGCCCGGGATTCTCAAGCCGTCGTCGCGTTCTTCGACCTGCGCGCCCATGAGCCGCAGATTTGAGGCGACCGCCGCAATCCGGTCGGACTCCTTGACGCGCAGTTCGCGGGCGTCGCGGACCTCAATTCCCTGCTCAGTGTGGGGCGCGATCGCGGCGAGAACCGGAATTTCGTCAATCAGCGCAGCCGAGTCAGCGCCGGCGAGGGTGCATCCTGTGAGCTTGGCGCCCTCCACCTGCAGCGATCCGACCAGTTCGCCGTTGACTTCGTCCAGTTGGGTCACCGAAATGCGCAACCCCATCTGCGCGAGGATATCGAGCAGCCGGGCGCGGGTTGGGTTCATCAGCAAATTCGGGATGGTCAATTGCGAACCGGGAAACAGCGCGGCCGCGCACAGGAAAAATGCGGCGGTAGAAATATCGCCGGGGATGCGGGCTTGGATGCCGCGCAAACGCTGGCCTCCGCGAATGCGCACCTCGTTTCCTTTGCGCTCGAGCTGCGCGCCAAACGCTCGCAGCGCAATTTCGCCGTGATCGCGCGTGCGCAGCGGTTCCTCAATGCGAGTCTCGCCCTCGGCGAACAGTCCGGCAAACAGAAGACAGGATTTCACCTGCGCGCTGGCGACCAGCATTTTGTAGTCGATGGCCTTCAGCGATGCACCAGTGATGCGCAGCGGCGGCTTGCCTTCGCGCGAGGCAATCTGCGCGCCCATGGCGGAGAGCGGCTTGATGATGCGCTCCATGGGACGGCGGGAAAGCGATTCGTCCCCGATCATCTCGCTCGAGAATTTCTGCGCTGCCACGATTCCACTCAGCATCCGCATGGTCGAGCCGGAGTTGCCGCAGTCAAGTTGGCCGACAGGTGCAACGAGTGCCGAGCCGCGCCCGCACAGTTCGACAGCGTTGTCTTTTCTTTCCCAGGTGACCCCCAGCGCGCGCATGCAGCCGAGCGTGCTAGCACAATCGGCGCCCGTGGAATAGTTTTCCAGTCGCGACGGGCCCTCGGCTATTCCTGCCAGCATGGCGTAACGATGAGTAATAGACTTGTCCCCCGGCAACTCGACCACGCCGCGCAGGTTGCGCGCCGGACGCACCGTGACCTGAGACTCAGTTTTCACCCTGAGATCAAATATAACGGATCAGAAGGAGTTACTGATCGGCGATTGCCGTTTGCTGATTGAAACTTCGGATGCCCCGTTGCTCTCGCGTATTGTGCGGACAGAACGTGCCTTGCGAGAACGCGGGAACGAGGGTGCGACAACCCATCGGTTATACTGAGCAATCGGAAATGCCGATCGAAAAGACTGAGTCAACCCTCAGCCAAGAAGGGGATTCCAGCTAATATCTTATGTTCACTGTTGAGGATTGCCGCCGCTTCTATGCCGAAGAAGTTCGGTTCGCCGCGCATCTGACTTCACCGGCTCTGATCGCGGCCCTAGCGAGCGTGCCGCGAGAAAAGTTTCTCGGCCCAGGTCCATGGTATGTGGCTATGCCGGACATGATGGCCGGCAAGGTGCAGGTGCAATACATGGCCACGCCAGACGCTGACCCTCGCTGGGTGTATCACAACGTCCTCATTGCGCTAGACCGCTCGCGCGATCTCACCAACGGCCAACCCGGCACGCTGGCACACTACATCAACGCGCTCGATTTGGCAGCTGGCGAGCGCGTCTATCACCTTGGCGCGGGTGCTGGTTACTACACCGCCATCATCGCCGAGGTGGTCGGGTCCGGCGGAAGCGTGGTCGCCAGTGAGGTTCATCCGGAGCTCGGGCCGGTGGCGCAGAAGAATCTCGCGGACCGTGCGAATGTCACCGTGCATGCCGGAGACGGAACGCAGTTCGACCCCGGTGAGTGCGATGCCATGCTGATCAACGCCGGCATGACTCATCCGCTTCCCCTGTGGCTGGATCGCCTGCGTGAGGGTGGCCGCCTCCTGCTGCCGATTACGGTTCCGATGGCGCCAAATCTGGGCAAGGGCCTCATGTTGAAGATCATCCGTCAAGCCAACGGGTACGCTGCTCAGGTGGTGACCTTCGTCGCCATCTACTCTGCCACCAGCGCGCGCGATCCTCAACGGGAGGCGTTGTTAGGCAAAGCACTCGCGACGGGCGCATTGATGAAAGTCAAGTCCGTGCGCCGCGATCAACACACAAGCGATGACACCTGTGCCCTCCATGGCGATGGCGTTTGCCTCAGCTTGTCGGGGCTAGCCTCCGCCGGTTAGCGTGAAGCGTGCTAGGAACGACAATCGAGAGCGACACCACCTGTGCCACTGCCAGGAACTCGTAGGCCGGGTCGTGCGACTGGGGATCGGGAGGCAGATGCTGCTACTCAATGACAAGAAACGCCTAGCGGCAACTTCACGAGAGCAAAATTGCGTGCAGGTCCAGAGTTTCCATTTCAGTCAGCTTCAAGAATTAGCAATCAACAATTTCTAGGCCAGAGCCTTGGCCTCAGCGGCGGCCTCCTTCAGAATGCTGGCCGGGACCTCTTTCATGGTCACGCCGAACTCGAACATGGGCGTTTCCGTGCCGCGTCCCCAGCGCGCGACATCCCAGTGCGCGCGCACGAACTTCACGTCCGGATGCGCCGTCAGGTCGAGCAGCAACGGGGACTCTCCGCAGTAGAATCTCTGCGGAAATGCGGCGATCGATTTAGGGCTCCACGATACGCCGTCGGCCGAACCGTAAATGCTGACATCGAGCGACTCTTGCTCGATGATCCTCGTGATGGCAAGCGTCACGAGGAAAACGCGGCTGGTTGCGCCGCTTACGTCCACGGCAGACCCGTCGCCTTTGGCGGTTGCCAAGCTTTTCGCGGAGACCAGGATTGTTTCGGTCACGGCAGTTGTCATCGCGAAAGATTCTAACAAACCCCCGGATGTGATTGCTGATCCCTCCACCGACGATAGTGGTTCAGTTTGAGTTTCCTTTTCCTCCGAGGTGTCATCCCGGGGGCCAGCGCCTTCACCAGCGCTTGATCCGATGACAGCGACGGCTCCAGGAACGGCCGAGTAGTCTTGAGTTGTCGACCAAGTCGGCGCTCGAGGTTTGCCTAGACATCGCCGCCGTTGTTATTGACGGGATAACGCCGCCAAACAAGATTAAAATGTTGTCTGGTCTCAAACTAGTGCGCTAACCAGGTTTCCCATCGTTTGTAGCCGAAGCGCAGAGCGATTACCATCTACCCATGCCCGTCGATACCGAAGTTCAGGCGCCTTCCATCCGCGCGCCCCGCGGCACCGAGATCACATGCAAGAGCTGGCAGCAGGAAGCCGCGATGCGCATGCTCATGAACAATCTCGACGAAGAGGTCGGCGAGCGGCCCAAAGACCTGGTCGTTTACGGAGGAACCGGCCGTGCCGCCCGCAATTGGGAGGCCTACCACGCCATCGTCGCCACGCTGAAAAATCTGGAGAACGACGAGACTCTGCTGGTGCAGTCGGGCAAGCCCGTCGGCGTATTCAAGACTCACAATCACGCGCCGCGCGTCCTGATCGCCAATTCCAATCTTGTCGGCCACTGGTCGAACTGGGAGAAATTCAACGAACTGGAGCGCGCCGGACTCATGATGTACGGCCAGATGACGGCCGGTTCATGGATTTATATCGGGTCACAGGGAATCATTCAGGGAACATTCGAGACCTTTGCCGCAGCGGGCGAGAAGCACTTCGCCGGAGATCTTGGGGGCAAGTTGATCGTGAGCGGCGGCATGGGCGGCATGGGCGGAGCGCAGCCTCTGGCCGCCACCATGACCGGAGCGGCGTTTCTGGGCATTGATGTTGATCCCGAGCGCATAAAGAAGCGCCTGAAAACCGGTTATTGCGATTTCATGGTCACCTCGCTCGACGAGGCGCTGCGCATTCTGAAGAACGCGGTGCGCAAGAAGGAAAATGTTTCGGTCGGGCTGGTCGGCAATTGCGCCGACATTATTCCGGAACTGGCCGAACGGGGCGTTATGCCCGACATTCTGACGGACCAGACATCGGCGCACGATCCGCTGAACGGATACGTGCCGAATGGCATGACTCTCGCGGAGGCTTTAGCGCTCCGCAAACGTGATCCGCAGGCCTATCAGGAACAATCGCTCGACTCGATCGCGCGCCACGTCGAAGGCATGTTGCGCTTGCAGAAAATGGGCGCGGTCACGTTCGATTACGGAAACAATATCCGCACTTTCGCCTTTCAGCGCGGAGTGAAGAACGCATACGATTTTCCCGGATTCGTGCCGGCCTACATTCGTCCTCTGTTCTGCGAGGGACGCGGCCCCTTCCGCTGGGTCGCGTTGTCGGGCGAGCCTTCAGACATTCACGTGACTGACGATCTGGTCTTGGAATTGTTCCCCGACAACCGCATCCTGCGGCGCTGGATTGATCTAGCCCGCAAGCGCATCAAGTTCCAGGGCCTGCCGGCGCGAATTTGTTGGCTCGGATTCGGCGAGCGCGCGCAATTTGGCTTGGCCATGAACGATCTGGTGAAGAAGGGAAAGATCAAAGCGCCAATCGTAATTGGCCGCGATCATCTCGATTGCGGTTCGGTCGCGTCTCCGTTCCGCGAAACCGAAAGCATGAAAGACGGCTCCGACGCCGTAGCCGACTGGCCGCTGCTGAACGCTTTGCTCAACACGGCGGCCGGAGCGTCGTGGGTCTCGATCCACAACGGCGGCGGAGTGGGCATCGGCTACTCGCTGCACGCCGGGCAGGTCACGGTCGCTGACGGCACTGAGATGATGGCTAAGCGCATCGAGCGCGTGCTGACCACCGACCCGGGCATGGGCATCATCCGCCACGCCGATGCGGGCTACGATGAGGCGAACGAGTTCGCCAAGAAGAAGGGCGTTAAACTGCCAATGGAATTGCGATAAGGCGCACGAACTATGGGACTATTTGAAACTGCTAACGCATTTGATTACCACACTTTTAAATACAGAATTACTCGACTTCCGACCGGCCTTGAAGTGAGGTTCTCCCACTCTCTATGGCAATCGGCAAAGCCGTTTCTCTGGATCGCCATTCTTGTCGCGCCTGGGGTTCTTATACTCCATTGGTTCGGCACGAATCCATGGTCCGTACTCTTTGCTTTTCCATTTCTTGGCTGTGCAGTGCTGTTTCTGATGATTGCTGTCTTTTCACTCCGGCGTACTACGATGTGGCTCTTCCCATCGGAAATCAAGGTTCAAAAGGGAATTCTTGGCTTGGGCAGCGTGCACACCTACCCAGTTGATGAAGTTGTCGACTTTGGAACCGGACTGTTCGGTCATAGCAAAATTCCAGTTCTCAAGTTCGAGGTTGGGAAAGAATGGATCACGCTCGTGAGAGCGAACAATCTTGAGGCAAACGACTTCTTGCTGGATATTGAGGCACACGGCTGGAAAATTCCACGGTGACTTTCCTGTTAAGCTGACTGCGACTGATCATGTTCGCCAATTCTATACCTAACGCTAACCACCCACTTTTTCTGGCTAACATCGGCCAGCTTCTTACCCTGCGCTCTGATTCCGGCACTCCCCGCCCGCTTCGCGCTTCCGATCTCAAGGAACTCAGCATCATTCGAGACGGCGCAGTCTTATGCCTCGGAGGCAAGATCGTCTCCGTCGGCACGACCAAAGACGCGCTGCGCGACCCCTGGCTGAAGAAACATCGCAAGAAAATCATCGAAATCGACTGCGCCGGCCAAGTCGTCACCCCTGGCTTTGTGGATTCCCACACGCATCCTGTCTTCGTCGGCCCGCGCCTGGTTGATTTCGAGAAGCGCATCGAAGGCGCTTCCTACGAAGAAATTGCCGAGGCAGGCGGCGGCATCCGCTCCAGCCTGGACGGAGTCCGCAAGGCGCCGAAGAGCGCGCTAGCCGCAAAAGTCCTGACAGTGCTCCGCGATATGGCCGCCTACGGCACCACGACCGTTGAAGCTAAATCCGGCTACGGCTTGACCGTCGCATCCGAACTCAAGTCGCTCGAGGCAATCCGCCTGGCCGCCTCGCGCTGGCCGGGAACGATCGTCGCAACTCTGCTGGGAGCTCATGGGGTTCCTCCCGAATTCCGCGGCCGCTCCCACGCGTATGTCGATCTCGTCTGCAAGGAGATGATTCCCCAGGCCGCGCGCCGCAAGCTTGCCCAGTTCGTGGACGTTTTCTGCGACAAAGGCGCATTCACGCCACGGGAAACGGAGCAGATCTTTACCGCCGCAGAAAAGCACGGCCTGAGCGTCCGGGCGCATGTGGGTCAGCTTTCAGAAACGCTTCTCTGGCCATTCCTGCGCTTCAATCCGGCGTCGTTGGACCACATGGACCACGTGAACGAAGACGACATCCCGCAACTCGCCAAGCGCGACACGGTGGCTACGCTAGTGCCGGGAGCGAATTACTTCCTGGGCTTGAAGGAATATCCGAACGCCCGCCGCCTAATCGATGCCGGTGTTCCGGTCGCGCTCGCCACCGACTACAACCCCGGCACGTCGCCGACCCTCAGCATGCCGATGGCGATGTCGCTGGCCTGCACGCACATGAAGATGTCACCGGCGGAGGCCATCGCGGCGGCGACGATCAATGGCGCTTGGGCGCTCCGTCTGGCGGGACGCAAAGGCAGCATTGAGCCGGGCAAAGACGCTGACCTGGCCGTGTTCGCCGTCAGCGACTACCGCGAAATTCCCTACTGGTTCGGCGCAGACCATTGTTCGACGACTGTGCTGAACGGCGTGCCGACCCCTCGGTTGGCCTAGAAAATTCTGCCCAGCGACAGGTTCACTCGGCTCGCGCCCGTTGGACTGACGCTGCCCGCCAGCGCGATGGGGCCGGCAAAGGTTTCCGCAATCACGCCCAGGTTGAACGTGCCGCGCACCACCACTGGTCCGGGGCCCTGAGCCGTACTGCCAAATGCCGAACCCGCTTCATACCATCCGCCCCAGTAGAGCTTGCCTCCCACCAGTTGCGGCAAGCGGTAGAATTCGCGGCGAAATCCAAGCGATGAGTACGCGTAGTGGCTTCCGATAAACTCCTGCGGCAGATACGCGCCCAGCCGGAACGGCCCTCCCAATGCGAAAACTTGGAATGGACCGGCGGAGCCGCGAAACGTCGTCCCGGCGGATGCGAGCAGGAAGACTGAAGTTTTCTCCCCGGCCGGAACGAAGTTCGAGGTTTGCACCTCAAGTTGGCCGATGGGATGCGCCAGGTCGGGGCTCTGCAGCACGCGCGAGAGCGTCGCCACCACGCGGCTGCCAACTCGCGGCACCGATGGACTGTCCTGTCCGTCCCAGACATAGCGGGCGCGAAACTCGCCGGTGCTGCCGCTGGTAATGGGCAATCCGGCGCTGCCGATCAATGGATTCAATTTGCCGTCGAAAATTTCATAGCCGGCGCGGAATTCGCTGCGGCGGGCGGTGTAGCCCAGGTCGAGACCGCCTCCGGCGCGCTCGTCGCCAAACACGGCAACGCGGGTCATTCCCGTGAACGAGTTGCGCGCTGACTTCGAGGCGAAGGCATAGGGCGCCACAAAGAATCGCGACCCTCCCACGGGCTGGTAGAACTCGGTTGCGGCCAGATTGCTGGAGCCGAAAAGAAGATCGCTGCGCCATTCCCCGCCACGATCGGCGAAATCCATGAAGGTCACGCGCGCGCCGGCGGAAAAGTCGAAGGCGGCAACCCCCGAGCCATCCACGTTGATGGCCAGATCGACAAACGGCGGGCCGTAGGACTTCTCGTGCGCCGTGACCCGCAATGCGGGAACTCCGTTCTGCACAAAGCCCTCATAGCCCAGCCGGTCGAACTGGCCTTCCCCGGCGATGCGCGTGAGTTGCGTCTCCAGGCGGGGAAGATTGAGCGGGCCGCGTACAGTCTTGTCCAGACGGTGCTCCAGCCGACGATCGGTGTCGGAATCTCCTCCCGTCACTTCGATGGCTTCGACCTTCTTGGGCTGCGCATGCTTGCGCGCCTGCCGGGCCGCAAGGTATTGCCGCCATTCTTCGGGATCCTCAATGGCGTACGGCAGAACGGCAGCGGATTGGCTGGCCGCGGTCTTGTATCCCAGCTGAATCAACTCCCGGACACGGTTGTAATCGGTCGTGGAGAATCCGCTCACGTCCACGCTCACCTTGGCCTGCGCCAGCGCCAGCGAACGCTTTTCATTCTGCGTAATCATCACGTCCACGGCGCGGCTCAGCACTCCGGCCAGCGTCTCCAGTTGTGCGCGCTTGCCCGGTGGAGTGTGCAACTCGATGGCAATCACCACGTCCGCGTTCATGGCCCGCACTGTTTCTACCGGAATGTTCTCCACCATGCCGCCGTCGGCCAGCACTCGGCCGTTCAGTTCCACCGGTGTAAACACGCCGGGAATCGCCGCGGAAGCGCGCAGCGCCTGGGCCAGCGGCCCGTCGTGCAGCACCACACCTTCGCCGCTCAGCATGTCCGTGGCCACGCACCGGAAAGGAATCGGCAAATCGTCGAAACTGGAGATGTCATACTCCGGGAACGCAATGCGGTCCAGCAACAGTCCCACTCCCTGCCCGGGATTGATGCCGTTGGGCCCGTTCAGCCCGTGCTTCAGGCCGAGTTCGGCATTGATGAGAAAGTCGCGCCGGTCCTGCTTCCTGCGATAAGCAAGCTGACTATAGGTTGGCTCAGGCGCCAGCGCCAAATCCCAGTCCACGTTCTCGGCGAAGTCCCGCATCTCGTCCGGCGACATGCCCGTGGCGTACATCGCTCCGATGATGCTTCCCATGCTTGTTCCCGCGATCCGGTCGACGGGAATGTGATGCTCTTCCATCCACTGGATCACGCCAATCTCAGCCAGTCCGAGCGCTCCGCCGCCGCTCAGCGCCAGACCGACACGCGGCCGACGTTCCGGCGCCGAGGGGGAAGGCTTGGCCGGCGTCTCCTGAGCGCCGGCACCCGGGGCCAGCGATGCCACGCAGAGAATGACGTGAAGGGTCCAGACATTTGCAATTCGCAAAGAAGAAGACATCGTCCACTCCTGAAACGCAGAAGCGATTCACCCCTGTGTAATTTTCAAGGCGAGAGAAAAAGGTTAGCAGGTTTGGCAACCGGAGTCAGGGCCGCTTTGTACGACAAGCCACCCACGGATCGGTTTTGAAAGGGCGCGGCTTCCAGCCGCGCCGCTTGCGACGGCAAGAAACGACCGGGCTTAAGCCCCTGAGGGACCACAAAATGCAATAATCGCTTAAGTATGTGATGGCCGATGGCCCTGCGTCTCTAAGGTTTGAGCGCCGCAGCGCGCGCTTGTTCAACGATTCCTTGCACCGCTTCCACCACCGCGTCCGGGCGGTCGAGTTGAACATAGTGTCCGCTGTTCTTGGCGACGGTGCGCGCACCGCGCGTTGAAAGGTGGGCGAGCTCCTCCTGCATCTGAGTCCATGCAGTTTCCACAGGCCCCAGCATCTCCGGCGGAAGGCCGAGCGCGGGCTTGTCGGGATCGTGCGAGAGCACCACCAACGGCAAATCGCCGAGGGTCCCGGTCGCAGCAGCCTGGGAGGCGCTTTCGGGAAGCGCCTTTTCTTCCGCCACTTTTTCGCGAAATGTATGGAAGTTGCATTCCGCGGCGCGCACCCTGGCATCGTCGCTGCAGAATCCGAGCAATCGCGGCAGCCCAAAGGGCGTGCTGAACTCCATAAGCTCCAGTTGGCGAATCATGTGGGCATCCGCCTCGTTGAAGCCGGGAAGACGTTCCCCCTGCTCGGGGTGAGCAGAGTCCACCAACACCATACCAGCGACTTCGTTGCGATAAAGACTGGCGTAAAGACGGACGTCGTATCCGCCCATCGAATGACCGGCCAGGACGTAAGGCGCCGCTACGCCCGCGGCCTGGAGCAGCGCGTGCAGTTCTTCTGCCATGACCTTGCTGGTTCGCGGCCGCGAACTGGGATCGCTGTAGCCAATGCCCGCGCGATCATAGGAGCAGACTCGGGTGAATTTCGAGATCTGCGGCTGCACCTTGCGCCAAGAAATGTAGGAATCCCCTGGGCCCGAGTCCAGAATGACGGCGGGATTTCCCTCGCCCGTGCAATCGATGTGCATTTTGTCGCCGCCTACGTCGATGAGGCGGCCCGCTTGGGGGTTAAAGCGCTGGTCCCGAGCTTCGGAGATATTCTCGTAGAGATAGCCGGCAGCCGCCAGGACTACGACCAACGCCAGCAAGCCACGCGCAATGCGGCTCAACCAGGATTGCTGCGCACCTCGATCTGTCGCTGTCTCGGTCATTGGCGGGAGGTGGACCCGCGAAAACTATATTCTTCCCGGCCCGCGTTATGCGGGCATTTTACATGACCGGCGGCACGGTGATACCCATAACTTCGAGCGCCTGCTTCAGTTCGCGGCGAACCACGTAAACCGTCGCCAGCAAGAAACGCTTGCGGTCTAGGTTTGGCTCGGTGAGGATCGGGTACCGATGGTAAAAAGCGTTGAATAGTTGTGCCAGTTGGAACACGTGCTTCGCCAAATAAGCCGGCTCGGTCGTCGCGATGCACTGATCAATGATGTACGACGTTTTCGACGAAGCCAGCCACAGTTCCCAGATTTCATCGGACTCGGACCCCGAGATATTTCTCGAAATCGCCGGGAGGGACGCGGTTGTTGACATCTCTGCCGAAAGAGTCTGGATCAATCTCTGCCTTTCTGAAAATGCTGCTCGCCCGCACCACGGCATACTGTGCATAAGGCCCGGTTTCGCCTTCGAAGCTAAGTGCATCCTTGAAGTCGAAAGCGATCACCGACGACTTCGTGTACTTCAGCATGAAGTAACGTAGCGCGCCGATAGCAATCTGCTTCGCGATCTGCAGCCGTTCGCTGTCAGTGATAACAGGGTGGCGTGAATCTACTTCCTTCTTCGCCGATACGATGAGCTGATCGAGCAGATCGTCGGCCTTCACTCCGAACCCCTTGCGCCCGCTGACCTCAATATACGAGCGAGTCTTGTCCTCGTCGCTCAGCGTGTAACCGAGTTCCGCCGCGCAGCGGGGAGTCAGCGCCACCATCTCGTAAGAAAAATGCGTGTAGTGATCGGCGGCCTCGTCGTGGCCGAGTCCCCGCAGCGCTTCAATCACCGTGTTCTGCGCCTCCGCTTGCCGCGCGTCAATGACGTTATAGATTTCCGCCACGTCGCCGAAGTGAGGATGGTTTTTCTCAGCTTTCGCATCGTCGGGTGTAGTCGAAATCCAGCAGTCATGCTCGTTCGGATACCGATAGAACTTGCGATATCCAAAATCGCGCCCCAGCAGCCCGAATTTCCACATGTGATACGCGATGTCCTTGCCCACGTATCCGACGGTACCGTTCGAGCGCACGATAACTTTCTGGTCTTCCTCAGTGATTTTGCTTTCCTCTGTGCTCTCTGTGTCCTCTGTGGTTAAGGTTCTGGCTCCCGTTCCTGCCCGCCGCATCACCCAGCAGCCCTTGTTCTTGCCCGCGCTCTCGTAGGAGAGCACGCCGGCCTCTTTCAGCTTGGTGAACGCAGCATCCCAGAAGTGCAGGTGCAAGATTTCGCTTTCGCGCGGAAGAAAGTCGTATTCGATGTCCAGCCGGTCCATGGTTTCCAGATGCCGGCGCAGTACTGCGGTCGAAATCAAATCGGCAATCGCCGCGGTCTCACTTGATGCGTCTTCGATCGCGTGCAGGGTTGCCAGCCGCGCCTGCGCATTCTGCTTATCTTGCTCGTACCACTGCGAAACGCGTGCGTAAAGGTCCCAGCAGTAGTAATCGAATCGCGGCTCGCGAATGAGCGCTTCAATCTCGGCGCGAGACTTTTTCTCGAGACGGATGAACCCCACCACCACGTCGGCCACCTGCACGCCCGTGTTGTCGATGTAATTCTGAATGTCCACCTCCCTGCCCGCATAGCGCAGCAAGCGAACGAATGTGTCGCCCAGAATGGCGTTGCGCAGGTGCCCAATGTGCGCCGCCTTGTTGGGATTGATGCTGGAGTGCTCCACCAGAATCTTGCCCGCAGGAATTTCAGTGGGTGGTTTCCGCTCAGCAGCCAAAGCGGCAGCCAGGTATGCCCGATTCGCCTTTGCATTGAGATAGCCGGGAGGAGCGACCGACACTTCGGCAATGCCGTCGACGTCCCCGAGCTCGGCGCGAAGTGCTTCGGCGATCTTCATCGGCGCCGAGCGCAAGGGCCTGGCAAAGGGGAAAATCGGAATCGCAAAATCGCCGAGTTCGACCTTCGGCGGCTGCTCGACGATCACCGCAGGCAGGGCGACTCCGGGATAGCGGCGCTCCAGACACTCCCGCACCTTCTGCGCTAGACGGCGTTCCAGATGACGATACACGGAGCCTCTCTAAGCTGTTGAAGAAACAGTGATTTTAGCAGACTCTACGCTCTGCACAGGTTTGACGCAGCCGCACGCGTTCCCTATGATGAAAACTGGACCAGCAGGCAGATTTCGCCACGGAGACAGAGAGCCTCAGAGAAAGACAAATCGAACATCCTTCCTGGCATTCCTCCGTGCCCATGTGCCTCCGTGGTGGATTTTGGTTCCATATGCGCATTGCTTATCTTGAGTGCTTTTCTGGCATCAGCGGCGACATGTTCCTGGGTGCGCTCGTGGATGCCGGAGTTCCACCGCGAGTGCTCGAGGAAACCGTCGCAGCACTCGGTGTCGGAGCCCGGCTTGAGATTTCGCGCGTGGCGCGCAGCGGCATTTCCGCGACCAAGGTGGATGTCTGGGTCGCAGGCGAGAAAGATCTGCCTCGGGAAGAATACTGGGCGAAAGAGGGTCTGGCGCGGGCGCCCTCGCCCGCAAAAATGGCCCACCGTCACGACGATCAATCCCCGGGGGGACACGATCATGAACACGAACAGGCGCACAACCACCAGCATTCGTCAGGAGCTGACCCTTCGTGGGCGGGGGCGCCCGCGCCACACAGCCACGGCCACGCCCGCGGCCTGACCGAGATTCGCGAAATCATCCGCAAGGCGGCGATCAGCGGCACCGCCAAGAAGACCGCCATTACGATCTTCGAGGCGTTGGGCGCGGCCGAAGCCAAGATTCATCAAGTGCCGGTCGAGCAGATTCACTTTCACGAGGTCGGCGCGGTCGATGCTATCGCGGACATCGTTTGCGCCGCCGTGGGCGCCGAGGCGCTCGCCGTCGATGAATTCGTCTGCTCTCCTTTGAACGTAGGCGGCGGGACGGTTCAGTGCGCGCACGGCACTTTCCCGGTTCCTGCCCCGGCCACGGTCGAGTTGCTCAAGGACGCACCTGTGTATTCGTCAGGGATCCAGGCCGAATTGGTCACGCCCACCGGGGCCGCGATCGTGAAGACTCTGGCGCGCCGCTTCGCGGCGTTTCCCGAGATGAGGATCGAAAAATCGGGATTTGGCGCGGGGTCGCGCGAGTTTCCCGGTCTTCCCAATGTCATCCGGCTGACCGTAGGCGAGGCGGCCTCGCTGCCGGTCACGCAAACGCCGCAGGAGACCGTCACGGTGCTCGAGGCGAATCTGGACGATCTCAACCCGCAGGTTTTCGGTTACGTGATGGATCGCTTGCTGGAAGAAGGTGCGCTCGACGCATTTTGCATGGCAGTGCAAATGAAGAAGGGCCGTCCGGGAACTCTGCTGACCGTGTTGTGTAAGCCGGAAGATGCGGGCAAACTGGCTCAGTTGATCTTCACCGAGACCACAACGCTCGGCGTGCGGCGGCGCGATGAAACCCGGCAGTGCCTGGAGCGCCGGTGGGAGAATGTGCCCACCCCCTGGGGCGAGGTGCGGATCAAGATCGCCAGCATGAATGGTCACGTCACCAATTACGCGCCGGAATACGAAGACTGCCGGCGCATCGCGGCCGAGCATCATGTGCCGCTGAAGACGGTAATGCAGGAAGCGGCGCGGGTGTATCTGGGAAAGGGCGAGAAGACTTAACCACAGGGGACGCGGAGGAGCGCTGAGGAATCTCTGCGACGCGCTGTGGCTTCTTTGGTGAAGAAAGAAATTATGGCCAAGAAGTTCTACATCACGACTCCGATTTACTACGTAAACGCGCGGCCGCACATCGGCCACGCTTACACCACCATTGCCTGCGACACCGTCGCGCGACGCCAGCGCATGCTCGGCGCTGACACCTTTTTCCTCACCGGCACCGATGAGCATGGGCAGAAGATCGAGCGGGCTGCGCAGGCCGCGGGCAAGAGCCCACAGCAGTTCACCGATGAGGTTTCGGGCCAGTTTCGCGCCCTTTGGCAGCGCATGGGCATCTCCAACGACGACTTCATCCGCACCACCGAAGAGCGTCACAAGAAGGGCACACAGGAACTGTTCCGCCGCATCCGCGACAACGGTTTCATCTACAAAGGCCGCTACACCGGCCAGTATTGTTTCTCCGACGAACTCTACGTAGACGGCGCCAAACCCGGCGATCCCTGCCCCATCTGCAACCGGCCGACCGAAACCGTAGAGGAAGAAAACTATTTCTTCAAGCTATCTGCGTTTCAAGGCAAACTGCTGGAACTTTACGCCAATTCGGACTTCATCCGCCCCGAAACGCGCCGCAATGAAGTTATTTCCTTCGTGCGCGCTGGCCTGCGCGATCTCTCCATCAGCCGCTCGACCTTTTCCTGGGGCATCCCGGTGCCTGACGATCCCAAACACGTGATCTACGTCTGGCTCGACGCCCTGGCCAACTACATCACGGCCATTGGATTCGGTTCCGCGCACGCCGCCGCGCAGGAAGCGTTTGAGAAATATTGGCCGGCCGACGTGCACATGATCGGCAAAGAAATTGTCCGCTTTCATTGCGTGTACTGGCCGGCATTCTTGATGGCAGCGAAACTGGATTTGCCCAAAGCTATAGTGGCTCACGGCTGGCTACTGTTTGAAGAAAGCAAGATGTCGAAGTCGCGTGGCAACATCGTCCACACGGAAACTATTCTTGACGTGCTCGGTGCCGACGCGCTGCGCTATTTCCTGCTGCGCGAAGTCGTCTTCGGCCAGGACGGATCATTCTCCTTCGATGCGCTGGTGCAGCGCTACAACTCCGATCTGGCCAACGGTCTGGGCAATCTGGCTAGCCGCACATTAACCATGATTAACCGATACTTCAATGGCGAGGTGCCGTATCCTTCGCATGCGGAGTCCGAAAAACCTGCTCACGGGAAGATTCGGGACGCGGCACGAATGGTCATGGACGAGTGCAGCATTTTTTTCACGGAGTACCAGTTTTCTGCCGCGCTCGAATCCATTTGGATTCGGCTGATCGCTGCCGTCGATAAATACATTGTGGAGAATGAACCCTGGTTGCTGGGCGAGAGGCAGGATGACGAAAGCCGCTCGCTCCTGGCTACCGTGCTCTACACCGCCGCCGAAGCCCTGCGCATCGCGACCGCGCTGGCCCACCCGGTGATTCCCGACGCAACGGCAAGGATCTGGGCGCAGCTCGGGTTGGGAGACATCAAGAAATTTCCGCTCAGCGACCTCGGTTGGGGCCAGCTACCCCAGGGCACCAAGCTGGGCGAAGTGCAACCCGTGTTTCCGCGCGCCGACAAGAGCGCGATCGAAAGGATGCAGCAGACGGAAGATCAGCGCCGCGGTCCAACAGTGGAAGAGGCGAAATTGCAGGAAGCGCAACCGTCGGCAACGCCGGCGCCGCCAGTTGCCGCGTCACCCGCAACTCCGTCGACGGAATTTGCGGAGATTACCATCGATGACTTCGCCAAGATTGATCTGCGCGTGGGCGTCGTCAAGGTCGCCGAGCGCGTGCCCAAAGCCGACAGGTTGCTGCGCATGGAGATCGACCTCGGCACTGAAGTGCGGCAGATCGTGGCCGGCATCGCCGAAGCCTACGCTCCTGAGACTCTGATCGGCCGCAAGGTGGTCATCGTGGCCAATCTGGCGCCCCGCAAACTGCGCGGCCTGGAATCGAATGGCATGATCGTCGCCGCGTCGCTCGAAGGCGGCAAGCCCGTTCTGGCGGGCTTTCTGGAAGATGTGCCGGCGGGGGCAAGGCTGAAGTAGCAAACCCTACCTCAGACCTCGGACCTCGGCCTTCACACCTGAAACCTGCGATCAACCAGTTCGTGGGAAGGTCAGGACTCGTATCAGGGCAGGCCTTCAGGCGTGTCGAAAAGTGCCGCAGACTCGCAGCGCCTTTAGGCGCTGGTTCTTGAAGTTTCGGATCGTTCGGTTGCGGCCACCTCGAAGAAGTCCGAGGTCTGAGGTCTGCTGTCGGATGTTCATCGATTCTCACGCCCATCTCGAAGGTAAGCAGTTCGCTCACGATCGCGAGCAGGTCATCGCCCGCGCGCGCGAAGCCGGAGTCACCAACATCGTCGCCATCGGCAACGGCGATGGGCCAGCGAACTTCGATTGCGGTATCCAACTGGCTGAGAAGTATGACTTCATTTACGCGACGATCGGGATTCATCCCCACGAAGCCCGGCTTGCGGATCAGCAGGCTTTCGATCGAATGGCGCAACTGGCGCGGCATCCCAAGGTGATCGCCTGGGGCGAGATCGGCCTTGATTATTTTTACGATCACTCGCCGCGCGAAATTCAGAAGCAGGTTTTCGCCCGGCAGATGGAACTGGCAGCCGCTGCCAAGCTTCCCATTGTCATTCACTGCCGTCCTTCGGATGGCAGCGACAACGCCTGGGAAGATTGCCTGCGGCTCATTCGCGACCAGTGGGCCCCGAAAGGCTTGGGCGGCGTTCTGCACTGCTTCACCGGAAACTGGACTCAAGCCAAGCGCGCCCTCGACATGGGTTTCATGATTTCTTTCGCCGGGAACGTGACTTATCCTAAGGCCCAACAGATTCGCGATGCGGCGCTCCAGGTTCCGCTCGATCGCACGCTGATTGAAACCGACTCTCCCTATCTGGCACCCATTCCCCATCGCGGCAAGCGCAACGAACCCGCCTTCGTCGTCGAAACAGGCAGCAAACTCGGCGAATTGCGCGGAGTTTCCCGCGAAGAAGTGGGCCTGCAGACCTCCCGCAACTTCTACAGGTTTTTCAAATTGGCTGAAATCGCTGAAAACAAAGTTCCCCCCGTCAGGTGCTGACTTCTGTTAACCTCAGGTAAACATTCCTTTGTTTCAGAAAGAATAGAAATATATGCCCGAGAACACGTTCGATGTCGTGAGCAAAATCGATTTGCAGGAGGTCTCCAACGCCGTGCAACAGGCGTTGAAGGAGGTCCACACCCGTTTCGATTTGAAAGACTCGAAGTCGAACATCGAGCTCGAGAAAGACGCCGTCGTCCTGCACTCGGCAGATGAATACAAACTCAAAGCGGTCAACGAAGTGCTGCAGCAGAAGCTGGTCAAGCGCCACGTTCCGCTGAAGGGCCTGACCTACGCGGCGCTGGAACCGGCGGCGGGCGGCACGGTTAAGCAGCGCATCACCATGCAACAGGGCATCCCAATTGAAAAGGCCCGCGAAATCGTAAAGACGATAAAAGATTCGAAGAAGAAGGCGCAGGCGTCGATTCAAGGCGATCTGGTGCGGGTTTCGAGCCGGGACCGCGACACGCTGCAGGAAATCATTGGGCTGCTGCGTCAGAAAGACTTTGGCATTGACATGCAGTTCACGAATTACAGAACGAACTAGAGGCGGACATCGGACCTTGGACATCAGACTTCAGGCTCAAGGTCCGAGGTCTGAAGTCTGAAGTCTGAGGTCTGAATTCTGAGGTCTGATTCTATTGAGCGCGCCAGCTACCATCAACGGAAAAGAAATCTTTGATCTGCTGCGGGATGACCTCGTCGCGCTGGAAGACGAGTTCGGCCGAGACACCATCTCGGGCGTTCAGGCCATCACCGAGATCGGCGAATA